>Ga0268261_10000597_pt1 | contig 23031 bp, 12 predicted proteins | sample TergutNc150P1_FD_190353 | JGI IMG/M metagenome (GOLD analysis project Ga0268261, IMG submission 190353) | Nasutitermes corniger P1 segment gut microbial community from laboratory colony in Florida, USA - Nc150 P1 (SPAdes) (version 2) | ecosystem: Host-associated > Arthropoda: Insects >...
AAAAAAAAAAAAAAAAAAAGTAATAGAAATTGCACTTGGAAGGGAAAACCGCCAAAGTGCATCACTTGGCGAATCATTCGCTGAGTACCACACTCGGTATCTCCAATGTAACGCATAGATGCAAGACTGTCGCGCTGAACTTGCAAGCGTTGTTGATACCTATGTACGTTACCTTCTGTAAATGCAGTACGTGAACTTTTGTCAATTTTAATCGATTAGAAATCACTGTGTCGGGTACCGTCTTAAACTAAAAAATCAACAAGTCTCATATTTTTCTATCCCTCGATTCAACTTGTCTGTACTCATTTGTATTAATACCATTCCCGAATAAAAAGCTATCTATTTACTCTAACGAATACGACTTTTGCGAAATGATATAATCACACTGTAACGAATTAAAAAACGTCCGTTGGTACCTAATCCTCGACGTACAAGCGAAACCGCCTTCTGCAAAGCCCAACTCCAAGCTCCACCATGCCAAAACCGACAACCATATTCTACGTCACAGCGCCAATGGCTCTAACACTCATCTTAGGTCACATAGTATCCGTGCCAACAATAATTGTCCCCAATTTTCGTATCACGGATGCTACTTTTAGTGGGGTAGCCATTGTGACGGCAAAGGATTGCAGAGACATCTTGCTAACGTGCACAGATCATTTATGATCTGACGTGATCCTGGCAATTTGCATAGGTAGGATGGAAACTAGGCTAATTCAAGAAGTTTGGTGGGTTGCAGCGACGCCCTTTGATGCTACGTAGTTTGCACTTAGTCATGTGTGCTCCTTACCCAATAATGTTTGGGTGATAAAATCTAAAAGAATAAGGTGGGCAGGGCATGTAGCGCGTACGGAGGAGAGCATAGGCGTATACAGGGTTTTGGTGGGGAAACCTGAGGGAAAGAGACCACTTAGGAGACCCAGACGTAGATGGGAGGATAATATTAAGATGGAACTTCAGGAGCTGGGACATGGGGGTATGGACTGGATTGAGATGGCTCGGGATAGGAACACGTGTCGGGCACTTGTGAATACAGCAGTAAACCCTCGGGTACCTTAAAATGCGGGGAATTCCTTGACTAACTGAAAACCGGTTAGCATCTGAAGAAGGACCCTGCTCCATGAAGTAAGTAGGTAGGTAGTTTGCACTTCACGTTTTTCAATACAGGTGGCAAAAGTGCAGTCTACCAATCACAGGCCAGTATTAATTATTACGAATTTGGGCGCGTATTTTTTGTAACGGCTACATGTGAGCTACATTATGACAGTATGGTGTTTACGCATCATGGACTTTCATAGGCATAATTCTCGGAGGTACCGAAGAGAGGCAGTTTGATAATGTCCGAACTGCGATACATTTAACGATGGCAGCATGGGAGGCCGCGTTTTCACGGATTAGCATTCACTTACTTGGCTTAACACTGATCCATGCTATTGGGGAGTAGATGAATTTTGCAGTAGAGTGCTAACATATATGATTTGTGGTAGAGTGTGGTTGAGACCAATTGTATTTAGATTAGTGTGGCAGGACAACGGTCGATTTTGGATTTGGTAGCTAGTTCGTTCCAACATCTCGAGAGGTCGCTAGTCTACAACAGCGACGACATTGATAAAAATGTGAAATTAGTTTTACTTGTTATACAATCCAACTCATGCACTATTCACACTTTAAAACACACTCACTTCAACATTTAAAACCAAGAAAATGTTAAAAACGAGTTTGTAAGTGTAAAACCTCTACATGTTTCGGTCTTTTTTCACAACCATCTTCAGGGGATCTTCCGCTGTGCTTTGTGCCGTTACTGTTCCTTCCGCTGATTTGCGTTCGTTGAGTTCGTATTATCACGCAGTATGTGGCCGCATGTGTATATCATGTGTATGTGTTTGGTGTTCTTGCCTGTTGGTGACACAGAACATTTGGTGATCTGCTTGTCAGATCACCAACAGAAAAGGACAGTAGACACACATAGATGATATACACATGCGGCCACATACTGCGTGATAATACGAACTCAACGAACGCAAATCAGTGGGAGGAACAGTAACGGCACAAAGCACAGCGGAGGACCCCCTGAAGATGGTCGTGAAAAAAGACCGAAACATGTAGAGGTTTTATACTTACAAACTCGTTTTTAACATTTTCTTGGTTTTAAATGTTGAAGTAAGTGTGTTTTAAAGTGTGAATAGTGCATGAGTTGGATTGTATAACAAGTGTGGCGACATGCACGGTGCGACATTAAAGATGTGAAATTTGTGTTTCTGAAAGTGCCCCCAAATTTAAAGTAACTCGTTATGTGTGATACGCCTATTATGAATCCACGTTGATGCAGACGTAACAAGAATTAAAACACCGACAGACCCTTATTGTTATCACTGAGATGTAGTAATGTTTTTAATATATTTGTGCCATGCAAGAGTGTGTGAGGTCATCGGTAAATATAATGAAATTGTAAGCACTACACCAGCATAGACCAGTCCGCCGGGGGTTCTGCATGGGTAAAGCCGAAAGTACACTTATCTCCTTCTTGGGCAAATTGTGACTAGTGCAGAACCAGTGAAAAGTCTGAATTGACACGTTCGTATCAACTGATTATGGCAGGTTCTATCCTCAAGTTCAAGAACAAAGAAAAAATGCATATATCCAAAGGTCCAGGAGTAAGGTCATGGGGTATTCTCATTGGTAAGTTTTAATTATACATTCTTTCTTTTGGGTGATTCCCCGGCTTCAGAATTAGTTTATGGACATGAGCATGGCTTCAAAGATTTCTTATTGTATTAACATGTGTGTTAGATGGAAGGGTAATATTAAGATGGATCTTCAGGAAGTTGGAGGGGGTCGTGGGGACTGGATGAAGTTGGCTCAGGATTGGGACAGGTGGCGGGCACTTGGGGGTACAGTGAGGGACTTTCAGGTTCCATAAATGCGGGGAATTTCTTGACTAGCTGCAAAGTTTACTGGTTAGCTTCTCAAAAAGGACTCTGCTCCATGGAGTAAGTAAGTATTAACATGTGTGTCCTTGGTGTTGGGGGGGATTCCATAACAGACAATAATTTGAAAGTTAAGGTATATTTGAGGTAAGGATATATGCAAATTGAAATGAAGAAAGACTACAAACAATGCATGCAGAAATGTTCATCAACTGTGCTTCCCTTCTCCTTTTGTGACAACACATTTCAGGGTTACATTGTTTAGGAAGTCAGTTGTAAATGATTGTATTAGTAATACCAGTAAATACACATCAGTTGAATTGCATGTTGATACAAAACATGTATTGAAACATGCTCATGATAGGTACCTCCAGGGTAAGTATGCAGTAATGTGGTATCTAACTCACATCTAGAAGTTTAGCAGGTTTGGTTAAGGATATAACCCCTGATTCATTGGAATTATGGACAGAACTTATCATCATGAACTGTTTAATAATGTTCATCATTGTCACCAGGCATATGGACACAGCCTTATATTTGAAGGAAGTTAAGAGGGCACAGCTTTCTGAATTGACAGTGGGCATGAAAAGGAACAGATAAAAATACCAGACAGGTAATTTGTGTATGTTGACAGGCTGAAGGTACATGCCATTTTTTTCTTTGTTCACTAGGACACTGTCAGCGAGGTTTAGAAGAGGCTGGTCCAGTTTTAGTCACTGTTCCAAATTGATAACTTTATGTGTTTGTATTTAATTGTGTAAACATAACATTTTCCAGTAATTGTTGAATGATGTGGTATAATATCCAGCAACAGTGTACCTTCAGATAAAGTTATCTTGGGTTTGGTGTAAAGCTGAGATCTTTACATTTTCAAGTTCTATATGTTACTGCTGTGCCAGTGTGTTTATTTCCTGTGTTTAAAGTCACTTTGTCCTGTATATTATCTGAATCCTTCATTACATAACAATATTATTACAAAAACATAATAATAAGGTTAAAATTAATGCTTAAATGTGGTACAGAATTCCTTAAGTATAATCAGTTTGAAACTGTATGTAACTGCCACCTTTATGTTGTACGCAGTCCACTTTGTTGTCTGTACTCACACACACACAATTGTTACTTGTATTGTATATGACAGCTGTGGACCATGCTAACTGTTTTTGATACTTGGGAACATGTCCAGCTTACTCCCCTTTGCTTGGAAACAGATTTAAGTACTAGTGGTACAACTCAAGAGTTTCATTCCAAGGTTATCACAAACCAAAACATGAGGATTTATGTCAATATACATACTATGCTAAATATTGCTGTAGCATGTGAAGGTTTTACCATTACTGGTTCTTATCTTTTATGCTTTTTTTAATTTTCATCATATTTTACCCTGTTTTTATCTCATTTATGTTATAATTTCACATTGATTAATCCTAAGGAATTCTGTAACATAATTATGCATTAATTTTAATCTCATAATTTCATTTTTGTAATAATATTGTTATAATTCTTACTACTGTAAAGAGAGGCCTCTCTCCCTTGATATTCTTTTTGTGTATCAGATAGCTACCTGATGATGGCCGATCTGGACAGCTGAAACATGTTGTAGTGTGTAATAAAAGACTAATGACTATATCTTTATAATTGTGTTTAGTTGGATAGTTAACACCTTGTCAAGAGTTTTTTCCTAATTTATAATCTGCAGAATGGTTGGTCATTTTGTACCTGACACAAAGCTGAACGTGTACTGTGTAGATATTTTCCCAACAATTGAGTGTTGTGAAGGAGGCTGTTTTATATTCATTGCAATACAGTAATGCATTGTGAGTTTTGAAGTGAATGCTGCGTATAAACCCCTTAGCTTTTGTTTAATTGATAATTTTATATTCATGTCACATTTAAATTTGTGCTTGACATTTCCATTTTCCATTTCCATTTATTATTCCGTAAATCCATCATTGTGTACAGGCACACTGGATGTGGAACATGTCAAGATAGTAGATACAATATAGTTAAATATAAATATTATACATTGCACATTACTAAAGGTACTTACTATGTTAGTAGATACGATATAAACACTTACTATGTTAGTAGATGCAATATAGTGAAACATAAATATTATACATTGCACATTGATATAGACACTTACTATGTTAATAGATCAGGCATACATATATATCTATAAAATTTATATATATTTTCCATGAATCCATCATTGTGTACAGGCACACTGGATGTAGAACATGTCAAGATAGTAATATAATATAGTTAAACATAAATATTATACATTTCACATTGATACAGACATTTACAATGTTAATGGATCTGGCAAACATTTATATCTTTAGTATAAGCAATTAGTATAAGTCACAGGTTTGGGAGTGTCTTTTCCATAAGTTTAAGATTTATTTATAGCATGATTTTATTATTACCACATGTATTTATTTCTTTGTGACATACTCATATTTGTACAGTGTTTCTTGTGTTATGAATTATATACTTATTAATGGAATACTTCAAGCTTGGAATAACAAATTACAAGTTGCTGGAATCTTTTGTGACCTCACTAAGGCTTTTGACTGTGTAAATCATGATATATTAATAGAAAAGTTAAAATATTATGGGGTTAATGAAACAGGTATTGATTGGATTAAGTCCTATTTACATGACAGAAGACACTATTAATCATTTTTGAAATTACTCCTCTACAAGGAAAATAGTTAAGCAAGGAGTTCCACAGGGATCGGTTTTGGGGCCTCTGCTTTTTATTATTTATATGAATGATTTGCCAAGGCACATCAACCGTTTTACCAATGTTGTATTATTTGCAAATGATACTATTATTTTAATTACAGAAAAAAAAATTATCAAAATTTCAACCAAAAGATTAGGCCTGCTTTAGATTGTACTAGCAGATGGTTTAAGGCAAATAAATAAGTTCTTAATTTAATGAAAACAAACATAATTAAATTTTAACCTTCACATTTCCTTCAGTCGCAGTTGATAACTGAACATAATAATTCCACTATAAGTGAGGTCCTTGATACGGTGTTTTTTGGTGTGCAAATTGACAATAATTTAAATTGGAAATGTTACACAGATCAGATTTTGCCAAAATTGAGTACTGCTGGTTTTGTAATCAGACAGTTATTTTATGTACTAAAGCTGAAAACCTTACGAATGGCATACTTTGCTTACTTTCATTCAGTCATTAGATATGGAATCATATTTTGGGACAATGCAACTAATAGTTGTAAGGTTTTCAAATTGCAAAAAGTGGTAATAAGAATTATGTTTGGAGCAGAACCAAGAGCATCTTGTAGAGGCTTGTTTAGGAAACTTGAAATCTTACCTGTTCCTGTCAATGTGTACTGTCTTTGATGCTATTTATTACAGATAATCCAAATAATTTTCAGACAGGTTTAGAAATACATGGACTGCATACAAGAAGTAAAAATCAACATTTCATTCCAATTGCAAACCTCAGAAGTGTTCAAAAAGGAATTACCTGTTCTGGTATTAAATATATAACAATCTGCCCAGCAATATTTTAAACCTTAAGAATGATAGGAAGCAATTTAAAAATGAGTTATACAGTTATCTTTTAAATAACTCGTTTTACTTTGTTAAAGAATTTTTGGAGTTTAGCAGGGATAATTAATTTGATAAATTATTTCTGTTGTAATTTTTATTGTATTATTTTATTATTTTTTTATGCACAGTACTTGATTTTGGAGACATTTGTTTGTATTGTATTGTGTCATTTGTTTTGTTTGTGTGTTGTGTGTATGTTTTTTTTTCTGACAGGTTTCATGTACGACTGTTGTATGACAGAATTTGTGGACCTACGAAATGATATGTGTGTGTGTGTGTATATGTATGTATGTATATGTACACTGTGGTTTTGTGTTTATTAATGTAAAATTGTGGTCATCAGTGTGTTATATTTATGTCTAGTGTTAATATTTTAGGTTTACATTGGTGGTTCTGCAGAGATGGTGTACAGTTTGTTGTCCAGTCTCCAACCTTTTATCATATTCTGGATATTTTTGGATTTTAGATTTACACTCGTGTAAAAATTCCAACCGTACAATAATCTAGTGTTGAACTTGTACCTTTTTCAGGTCTTCTGGCACTTGGACTGGGAGCTGCCTTCTGTATTGCAGGTACTTTTTTTGGTGCCATTTACGTTGTATTAAGGTACAAAAGCAGAGGTAAAGCTGTCCCTGTGTTTATATAATTAAATATCATGCTATGAAGACACTTGGAGGAGTGGAAGTTGGCTGTATTCTTTCTTAACCTATGGCATTAGATGGATGTGACTGGTCATGTTCATGCTCCATTTGCTTTAACTTCAGGCAAAGGGTGGGCCATAGAGCCTTTCTGGACATGATGGCAAAGAGAACTCTGCTGCCTCCAGGAATTTATCCCCAGTACTCGATTTTTCCGGTCACTATACTGACTTACACACCCAGGCTCCCAGAGTCAATGAGATTTGAAATGTTAACTCGTGCAGTGTTGACAGATGTGTATTAGTGTCCACCAGTGCCATAAATATGGAATATATTAATTATTAGCTGTTTATCCTGATGACAATCAAAATTAAAATTCATACAGTGTAGGTGATTGCTGATTGGTTTGTGGCATGGTTTGTACTTAAGGTAACTAACTGGCTGACTGAATAGAGCAGAGTGCTTCTTCACTTAGCCAAGAAATTCCTCACTTTTGATGGAGTATGAAAGTTTATTACCCACCAGCGGCCTTAATTCTGAACCACATTAATCCAATCCACATCTTCCCATTCTGTTTTTCTTTGGTCATTACTAAAGCAGTGAAGCACATGTGGTCATCACCAATGTAGCCATATCTTGTGTGCGATGTTGCTAGCTGTAAAGCTTCTGAGAAACACCAGAAAGGCTTATTGGAGCTCAGTCTGTGCTGTTACCAGATTGCTAGTGGCATGTGTTGATGGTGTAAGGGGATGCATGTAGACATGATCATCAGAGCATCCCATAAATTAGGGTGCCTGCCTGGTCTCTGTGGTGACTTTAGTTTTGTATGGTGGCACCATGTATTTTTGGATGCTTTATGTAGCCTTTCTGGTGCCTAGAACTTTGAGGTGTCTACTAGATTTTTGGAAAATCTGTGCATCGCTGCCGTACATGGTGGATGCTTTCACAGAACATCTGAACTAATTCCAGGGAGTCCTTCTTGAGGAGGGTATAGTCCGTCGGCTAGTCAAGACATTTCCCAGTTTGTGGAACCTGAAAGTATATTACTGTGTTCACAAGAGCATGCCACCTACACTTATCCTGAGCCACATGAACTCACTCAGCACCGTCCCATCTTACATCTTTACGATTCAGTCTGATATTATCCTCCCATCAATGCATAACTCTTCCATGTGGTCTCTGAGCTTTCTCCAGCAAAAACCTGTGTACATGTCTCTTCTCTGCCATGTGGCCCTACCCATCTCGTCCTCCTTGATTTGATCGCCAAAGTAATAATTGTTGAGTGGTATGAATTATGAAACTCTTCATTATGCAGTTTTCTCCAGTCTTGTGTTACTGCCACCCTCATAGGCCTTAAACAAGTCATGTGGTAGAGTAAGACCCAGCACTCAAATGAGGATGGCAGTACCGGCAAAAATAAAACAGTGCAGTAATTGAAACTGAGTATCTTGTAAATCTGATGCCAGATTTGACCATAAATTCTTCATAGATATGAATTCACAAACAAAAACTCAGGTTTAATGAACCCTGTTCAATTCGGTTTCTATGCTCTGCTGCTCCTGTTCCTCTTTCTTCTAACTGTTTTTCCAAGCTGTTGCCAGTAAATGTTTTTTGTACTTTGATTTTCACTTTGAAATTCGGAAGAATTATCACTGGACCATGTTACTCAGGTTATTTTATTAGTTTTTCAAAGGTATTGCCTTGTTAAATTTTAATTTTTGTAACCATCATGCATGTTCTCTTGCATTGTGTGATTTTTCATACACATCCATATAATGTCAGTGTCCTTCACATTCCACTTTGGTGTGGTTTTGGTGCACAATTTGTGCAGGAAGGCACAACAACATTGATGCTATTGCCTGTCTTACTACACAATGTATGTGTTCAGCTTGTCTCAACTAGTCACTGAGTGTGTATGCCTGCCTAATCACAATATTGCTGCTTTCTAATTGCAATATAACTCACCTAATATCATTGGGGCTTACCTTAGTAACAGATGTGCAGTTGGTTGTGCTCCACTATAGTACTGTTGGAACCATATGGGTAAAACGTGTATGGTAACAGTGGTAGGTGAAGAATTGGAGTTGAATATTAATGGAGCACCACATTAAGATAATAAAATGGTTGCATATTTTTCTAAGATCTAATTTACTATACCATTTAGAGTCCATTATTTGTACACTGTCAGTGGGGTATATAATTGGTTTAGTTTGATAGCCATCCCTAGTTGATCGGCTATGCTAATTGAGAATTTTACTTGGGAGTTTTTCTAGATCGCTGGTGCCATCTGTTGGTGCTCTTTAGATCAATGTAGTAGTGAGGCTTTGAATATGAGTTCTTTAGATGTGTACGGTATGTACTCTGTCTTTCTGTTGTCGTCTGTTTCGAGTGTTAGTGGAAGGAACAATACATTTTCAGGCTGAACATGCTTATAAATGGGGTACCCTGGTGCAGTCAGTAAGAGCGTCACGTCTGGTCACCAGTGTTGGTGTTTAGTTTCGCATTTGTCTGACAAATTTGTGTATCCAGTTTACTGACTGAGTGACTGACGAATTCATTGATTGAATACCTCCATGCAGCAGAGTTCTTGAGAGGCTAATAGCTCCTTGTCCAGTCAAGAAATTCTCCACGTTCTATAGAACATGAAGGTTCAGTGCTGTGTTTACAAGAGCCCAGCACTTGTTGCTATCATGAATCAAATTAATGCAACTTTGTCTATTCAGCATATTGTTAATACTAATTAAAGGAAATTTAAAAGTACAGGGCTGTGATAGCAGTTTTGCAACATGCATACTAAATTTAATGGAAATGGGTCATCTGGTTTCACTTCTTGGAAGAGGATACACATAAAGCCCAGTAGTTGAAAGGAGGTATATACAGCCTACTGCATTCATGAACCTAATTTTTAGGCACATTTGCAAAAATTACAGAAAGCAACTGTTAGCTTCTTTATGTCTGTCTGTCCATCTGCATGGAACAACTTGCCTTCCACTGGACAGATTTTCATGAAGTTTGATGTTTGAGTGTTTTTCAAAAGTCTGTCAAGAAAATTCAAGCTTCATTAAAGTCTGACAAGCATAACAGGTACTTCACATGAAGACCAATGTACATTTTTTAATCATATCTCGCTCATTTTTTCTTAGAATGAGAAATGTTTAAAACGTGAGTTTTAGAGCAAGTTGAAACATAATGTATGTTCAGTAACTTGTTTTTGAAAATGGTGCTGTTTGTGAGATAATGTGGAAGAATGTTGTAGAGCTGGACAGCCCACAGATGACAATATGGTGCTTGCACATTGCATGCTGGATAACTACCCATAAGGCTACAAACACATACTCAGCATATGTAATACTTATTGCTTTTCCACTGCAACAGTGGTTGCATGAACATGTCTCAATGTTATGTTATGTGTACCTTGCCTGTCTTGTTATTGTTAAGAAAGCAGACAAGTATAAATGTCTTTACATTACACACACACACACACACACATGTTGTATTAAAATGCATTAATGGTTTTCACATGAGGAATTAGTGTATTTATTTAAATTGTCTTATTTTCCAAGGAATGAAATATAGCACACTGTTTTGAATTGTGCTGACACAACTGCAAAACTGTTAGAAAGGACTTAATCACAGAGATGGGTTACATTTTTATTAGCAGATTTCAAACAGATATTTGTTTCATTAGTAGGACATTCAGTAAATGCTGTTCTGTAAGATGTGGAAGTTCAGTGTGAAGTTGTTGTTATGTTAAATGTAGCTCCTTTGTTTCAGTCAGTGTCATTATTTAAGAATAATCCCAAAGCACGCTGATGCATTTGTAACCTTTCACAAAAAGATACTTTCATTTCCTTATTAGAGTGGAATCAACACAGAAGCAACACTTGGGTGGTTGCCTAGTCAACAATAATGACAAAGTGGCAGTGGTGTTTTATGAATGGTTTCAAATGCAAGAGCCTCATTTCTACCATGACAGAATTTCTGAACTCATGCCAAAATGGAAAAATGCATAAATGTTCTCATGGATGATGCTGAAAAATTGTGCTGCAGTGGCATAAATGACTGCACTTATCATTGCAATGGCATTTCTTTTATGTTTTATGACCAAGGCATCCCTTCTGCTTGATTGAGCCACTGTCACCATAGCAAGATTTGCTGTGTGCATGACTTTCATTCATGTTTATCAGTGATAAAAATGTACTGCAGTAAAAGAATGGAAAATTTTATGTTTTGAAATGATGGTGGCTTTATTCCCATTAAACTCTTAAAATAATTACACAAGTAGTTTCGATGTATCCTTTACACAGGACTTTAAATTCAGCTCTGAAAGATTTTCTATCTATTTTTCTTGCACACAGATAATTAACACGCCCTGGTTTTCTCTTACAGATTCCATGATAACAAAAACATTGTCTATATTTGTGTGCCTTCTTTTGGGATTGCTTTGTATGGATGACTGGGAGGTGAGTTGATTTTGCATTTCATGTGCAGTTTCTTACATCCATCGGCCAATATGTTAATGACACTCTCTTGCTGTATATTTTCCTGGTCTTTGGTTTATCACAGCTGACATAATTCTTACGTCTGTACAGGCTGTCTAATTTTTATTTCTGCTGCTTGGCATGGTAGGGACCTGGGTACCTGGGGCTCTGTCTGAGGCTGTAAAGGGCTGAGGCATCACGCTCACCACATCTCCCTACCTAGTGCTGAGATCTAGAATGAGTGGAGCTATACCTCTGTTCCCACTATATGCCATCATGACAAGCAGAGGGGTAACTACTTTACCTAATTGTGGACTTAAAATTTATTTTTTATGTAACATTGAATCTGAGCCCGAATAGTGAGTCTGTTTAGTGGCTAGGCTGTGGGCTGGACAACTGAGGAATTGTAGTTCAATTCCTGGCAGGGGAAAGAGGCTTCTGTCATCACTAGAGTGTCCAGGCTGGTTATATGGTCTAAGAGGGGGGGCCCAAAAATTTCTGGAATTGTTACACAAAATATATTTAAAATATTCGTATAAGGTTAAAACTTTAGTACCCTTCATAGTACTCCCTCTGTGACTGGGTGGAGCAATCCTAGCACTACCCTCCTCATTGCTGGAAACATTGTCTAAAATCTTCAATGGAAATGCTGTCAAGGGCAACCAGTGATTCTTGCTGAACCTCTGCAACGTGAGGAAAATGCTTCCCTTTCAAATCATGCTTCATCTGTGGGTACAAAAAAAGTCATAAGGACCGAGGTCGGGCGAGCAGGGGGAGTGGGACACAACCACCATTTCGTTTTTAGCTAAACACTGGCGATCAAGGCTGTGTGGGCGGGGGCATTGTCATGGTGCAAGAACCAATCCCCACTCTGCGAATTTCCTGGACGTTTTCATCGCAGGCTCTCACGCAGTTGTTTCAACACATTCAAGTAAAACTGCTGATTTACTGTTTTTCCTGGAGGAACAAGCTCCCTGTGCACAATCCCTTCAACATCAAAAAAAGAAATCACCTCTGTCTTGACACTTGAGTGAACTTGCCATGCTTTTTTTGGTCTGGGCAAATTTGGTGACTTTCACTGACTTGACTGCTGCTTTGTCTCAGGATTGTAACCATAGCACCAACTCTCATAACCTGTTGCAACTTTTGGGAGAAACTGAGGGTCATTTTTGACCTGTTGCTGCAAATCATGGCAAACATTCACACGCTTGCTTTTTGCTCCTCTGTGAGCCGATGCAGCACGACTTTTGCAACAACCTGTTTCATAATCAAATCTTCCATTAAAATGTGTTGGCATGAACTCCATGACACACTGGTTATTTAGGAAATTTCGTCAATGGTCCAGTGACGATCTGCAAGGACAGCCTGGCGAACATTTTCAACATTTCCGTCAGTTCTGCTCACAGAAGGGCAGCCACAACATGGTTGGTCTTTAACAGACATTTCACCTCTTTTGAAATGATTAAACCACACATACACTTGTGTTTTACCCATGGCTTTATCCTTAAAAGCTTCCTGGAGCATTGTGGCAGTTTCAGCTGCAGTTTTTCCCAAAGGAAACAAAATTTTACACACACTCATTCTTTAAAATCAGCCATTTCAATTTTTTTAAAAAATTGCCAAACACACTTGTTAACACTTAGAAAAAATAACACGAAGCACAGCGCAGTGGTGCTTGGCAGACTGGTTCAAAATATCATATACTCACGGTACCTAGTGACAGAACCCTGAACTATGTCCTGTTCGCGCAGAGGATACAAATGCCGGAAATATTTGGGTCTCACCTTGTATCTGGCCTCCAGTTTATTGGGTACTGTGGGCACTCCGGCCAGGGCGTGAGGATGACCATCTAGTGCTGAAATTAAGATGGAGAAGAGCTATATCTATATTCCTACATATGCCTTCAAGCATGTGCAGGGCCAACTTTACTTCACTTTACGTTTAACAGATGATTAGAATTATAATCAGCACAGCCAGTGTGCATTGCAGTAAACTACACTTACTTTACAGAATGAATGCCATCATGTAATGTAGCTGAGGTTATATCTGTCACACCTTAATGATGTTGCAGCCCACAGATGACAAGCAAACAGGAGGCGTAATGTATGCAGAATGTATGATAAGTAAGGTTTGTCGGTCGTACAGACTGAATTAGAAGTCATCATAGTGTTAAGTGTATGAATGAATGAATGAGTATAAAACATTGGTTGAGTGATACTGAGAAGAGAAAACCAAAGTACTTGGAGAAAAACCTATCCTATTGCCACTTTTCATCGTAGATTCCACATTGAATGGCCTGGGATTTAACCTGGCCCTCTGCAGTGACAGGCCAATGACAGCTGATCCTTCCCCTTTGATAACATGGCAGGTAAAATTTGCTTAAGGTAATCCTGAAATGGGTAACTTTGATTAGACAAGCCAGAAAGTGGGCAATCAAAATTCTTTGGAGGATGATACAGAAGTGTAAGTGAAACTAACTGTTCTTTAGTTTATTATAATAAGCCAAAAGTGTTCTTTGTTGGTGCCATGAAGGTATATAGTGGGAGCGAAAGTATATCTCCACTCATTTTTAACCTGAGTGTTATTTGGTGGTGATTGAATGCCTTAATGCCCCTGTTGCTTTACCCTTGGACAAAGATGCTGTGTTCTCTATTGAGAAATGTAAAATGCAGTATATGTTTTTAAAGTTTATTTGTTGCCTTGCTTTATTATCTGGCAGTTGAACTTCACCCTAAGTTACTCCATTGAAACATCACTGCTTACAAGTGAAATTGCTTTGTACTTCATTGTATTGCGTGATGTTCAGCTTTTATTCAAAAAATCCTCATAATTCACTAAGTGATGTAATTCTTTGTAAGGACTGTGTGTTGGATCGATATCAGGACCAGGTGACCTTAACTAGGAGCAATTGGTATGACCGGCTGTGCTGCCGGGTACCAGAATCAAAGACACGGGTTTTGTCACTTAGTAACATTGTTGGAATCCAAGCAGTGGGAACACAAGGCCTGAGCTTTGTGCTTACATCAGGCAACCCAACACCTGTTACGACAAAACCAGTGGAATACAGGTGAGTGGTATTTAGATATTTGCATGGAATTAGTTGTCATTCTGAATGGCTTGTGACAGAACTCAGTTATGGTTAGGATTACTGGGGATTGAACTTTGTATTTTGTACAGCATTAATATTCTGGAATCTACGTCTGTTAGCCATCATGGGTGGCACCTTTTCAGTTGGGTCTGTTACAAAGAACTGATTAATACCCCTTTCTTACGGATCTATCTCAACAACTGTATCCTGATCCATTTTCTGAAACATTGTGTTTTGTTTGGAATGTCATGTGGTGGACAAAGTTCAGAAATCATTAATTGTAAAGAGACCATGGCTGTGTAAGATTTAAGGTTCTGACAGCAGTATTGCTTAATATTGAAGCCTTCTGGGATGTGAAGTTGTGTTATTGGTGAGCAATTGCCAGCCCTTTGAAAGACTGTAGTGCCTTTATCAGTGAGGTCAAGCTGTTCAAGAAGAATTGTTGCTTGACCTGATGCTTGGAAGGCACTGCATTTGTTCAAAACATAAGGAACCACTCACCCAGTAATGCAGCATCATGTTCCTCAGGATTTGAATGCTTGTGGATTAACTGGTCACTGTTATGCATAATAACTTTTACAGTTAATAGCAGTCATTAACCAGCACTAAGTGCTTTTTTGATAATGTTTTTGTAAAACTTTTGTGTTGGCAGAGAAGGAATATCATTAGGTAATCACATCTCATTGTTTCTTCGTTTGGACCGTGTGGAACCGGTTGTGGAAGATTTAGAATATGAAGGAGAAGAGTGGGATGATGTGGCTTTGTCAGAATCATCTGGGTCAGACAGTGGTTCTGTTGTGCTAGAGGGTAACCCTCATAACTGTATCATGAGACAGAGGGATGAAATTAAAGTGTTGTCAGAACCTGCACCACAAAATGTTTTGTAGTAGTTGTTTCATAAGTCAAGTTACTCTTCAGATGTGATGAGTGGGCTGTTTGGTTTTTATGTATGCACATACATGCATTAGTATAAGAGAAGAAGGCTTTGGCAGTACAAACAGAGGTTACTTATTGAATAAAATTAAAACACAGTGATAACTGGAAAACTCTGCCATTAGTAGTTCATATTTCATTGTGTTTAAAATATCTTAATAAGCTACATTTCCATTTGGTTTGTTAGAACTGTAATTAGTGTTCTTGTAAATGTGATACTCTGATGTGAAGATATATCCACAGAAGGTCATTTTGATTTGAGTTGCTGTAAGATATGTGTCATTTGAGTGTTGGAACCTTTGTAATTAGGCCTCCTACTGAATTTAAACATTTAGATCATGTACAGTAGAATCTCAGTGTACATGGTGAATTGGGACTGATGAAATCATCAAGAACATCAAAATCTGTTTTCAGTGTAATTGCCTGTTTGTTTGCAAGAATTTCTGAAATAGTAGGAATAAAAATATAAAGTAACCTCAAAGAGCATAAAAAGTATGAAAACTTATTTTAATAATACAGAACTGTACTTACACACCAGAGTTGTGGAGCACAAAAGGCTGTGTAATGAACGATGGAGCTTGACTGAGCTAAGGCTGATGTTGCAGGAGAATGGGGGAAGCCAACTCACAAGCTATGTGATCTCATCCATATTTGTTGGAACCAGTCATGAGAGGTCAAAGTTCCAAACATCAATACTGCATTGCATTTAGAGTTTCATATCACAGAAATTTACTGAATATTGTCTTTAACTTTTCTTTAGGGGGAACAATATTATTATTTTAGGATGCATTCTGTGGCACATTAGAACAGTGTATTGATTGCACACATACACTTCTGTAACATTTAGTAAATGTGGTTAAGAGTTAATTAAACATAGGTTATGAGGGAATACTGTGCTAATCTGATAATCATCATATACAATGTAAGGTACTTTTTAAAGGTAAAAACATTATCAGCAATTAGCAAAAAAAAATTTTACGAATGCATGACTACTGTAGTCAACAGTTGCCCAGAAGTGTGATTTTGTAACCTTACACTACACAGTTGAACATTTAGAAGAAGGAATTTATAAAATGGAGGTTTCAGTACTCTTGTGTACATACATTTTCTGACTTTTTATATTTTCTTTGAACTTCTGGGGGAAAATTGCTTTCTTGCAGTGATGTTCTTGAGATTTCCCAGTAGGTCATTTTGTATCGTCTGTACATTCCACTGTTGAAAGATGATCATTTAAGACATACCAGTAATAAGTTCTGTGTAGACAGGCAGTGCTGCTGTTCTGGTTCCACATATCAGTTATTGATTCACAGTTTCAGTTTCTGTTGTATTATCAAAGAATATGAGTTGAAATTTGTTGCAGCTGATGGCCTGTCATAGTGAAGGGCAAGATGATGTGCATGTTGAATCAGATATTTGGTAGTTTATAATGCCCCTCTGACTATTGTAGTAAACTGTAATAGAGTAGGTTCTGAATGTATAGGTGTGCAATATGACAAACCTGAAGACAACATTGCAGAAATAGTGACAATACAAATATTCGCTTATAGATAATTAATATCAAGGACCTAATTCTGCTGTATAGTGTTGATTATGTGAATTCTGTTGCTATTACCATTTTTCAGTGGAACTGTTGTGACATCATAATCTTTGTCATCATTAGTTTAGTATATTCACATTGATATTGGTTTGAGTAACAAAGCATTTGGGGTGCATCTCATCATTTCTTTATGACCTAAAAGGAAATGATTTTGTGTAACATTTAATGTTCAAAATTTTTATTGTGAATTTATCAGAATCATATTGGTAAATAAGCATTCATTCCCTAATATTCTTGATATTGTGAGAAATGCTTCAGTTTTTTTAATGAAAGTTTTCTTATGTAACATTGCTTTTCTGATTCAGATATAAATGTGGCGTGTCAGTAAGAGCCCACCGTAGAGGGCCATGGAGTTGGCAGATATCTTTAAGTGTTGTACGGTAAAATATTTATTGAGATATCTTTAAATTTCCTTCATTCCATAGTCTGTCCTATAACAGGGCCATAACAAGTTCTGCACACAGTGTGAGCTGGCACTTCTGCTTTGAATTTCCAGGATCATCTAGCTGCATACCTCTTCTTCCTTGTCTTTCTGTCACTCCTGTCTTTCATTCAATAACATGTTTTAGAAGTCAGTTCCTAGGCAAGATGTGACAAATCTGTTATCTTAAGTGTCAAGTTGAAATATTTATTCTAACAAATATTTATATTAACTGTATTAATGAAAAATATTATTTGACTTAACATTAGTAATTTTGTTACTTAACACAGCTGAAGGAACAGTCATATTTGAGAAACGTATAATAAGGATAAGAATATACCATATGGTTTTGGTTAAATTACACTTTTGCATGCAGTGGTCGGTTGAGTAAGGTTTGTGTGTAATGTTGAATTATGCATGAGTTTTTATGTGTCATTATCATATGGAACTTCATTAAATTTGAGACTGGGGGTTCTCACAACATTGTTGCTGAGGATTCAGGTAATCTAGGATGTTATGGTGTGTTGCTGCACGCATGATTTTTTTATGTTTCAAAGGATTGTAGTGTCTCCGTCTTCAAGGATCAAGCAGTCCAAGAAGAATGCTTTGCCATATAATTTGAGGCACCTTGATCCTTCAGAACTTTCATAATCACTCACCCAATGACACAACACTGCATCACAGAAGACCTGGATTTGTTGTTAACCCATTTAAATTATCTTCATGATACTGGTTGTATTTTACAAAACTGTGTTCAGGCATCAAAGTTTTAGTCTCCAACTGTTTTTATGACCCTGAGCTATATATTATTCCTGTGATATCGAAGATATTTTGGTGCTTTATGAGCTTCAAGCATTATAGGGCTTATGATTGACATTCTGTATTGTTTATGTCATAAATAGAACCAAATAATAAATACACATTTAATATATATTAGTGATAGTATTAATAAAATCAGAGTGTGGCTATATATATTTATTTATAAAATCATTGTGCATTTAAACATGCAAAGGACTTTGACTGAAGAAGTGCCTTGCTGCACTTTGTCAATTCTGAGATGTAGAGATTTATTTTTACAAAAAAATGTTACAGTTCATTTGAATGCTTTGTTTTACATTTATTTTTAATTTGTTCACAAGACTTCAAGTTGATGGTGTAGCAGACTGTGTACCTGAACTTTATATCAGAACTTGCAGAAAGAAATTTCAAGGTTAAGCCTAAACACAAATTGTGGCATAGCACTTAATTGCTTCTGAGTTTATCATCTGTATTCTTCACAGTTCTTCTATTTTATATTGTTTTTTTGTTGGATTACAATAAAAGGACATTCGTCTTGTGCTAACATTGTGACACAATCTGAAATCCCACCATCTTCACCAGTTTCAAGCCTTCTATTGTCATCAGAACCTACATTGTGCTCTTGAATAAAGTGCAGTGTTGGGCCAGCATAATACAGGAAGTCTGGTACATTCTTAATGTGGGACATTCAGTTGTGCTTTATGTGTACAGTTAGGTAGTCGGGACTGTCACACACTACTACTGTTGATCAAAGTACCCTGCTTTTATATGTGTGGCAGCTACATGTTTTGGTTTGATTTTCAATTAGCTGTCATCAGGCCATTGTAATAATTACCTACATATGTAGGCCTCATTGTATGCCTTTTGACATGTATATGTCTTAGGGCTGGGGGTCTATTAGTCAAGTTTCCACCGACAGTTGACGTCATTACGCACATGCGCAACACATTACATTGCAACACGAAGGAGCCATAATAAGACATATACATGGAACGATGTTATTCCTTTAAGGGAAGAATTGCTACTTTTTTTTTTGTTTTATTGCCCCTTACCACTTTACACCACTTCCTAATTTATATCTTCTCATTTTTGTTTTAGTGCCCTTTGGCTGGCTGCATTCTGTAATATAGCATTCCACTGCCTATGTGTTCATGCCAAGGACAAAGTTTTGCTTAATAATTTTGTGCAGTGGGTTTTGTGTAGTATTGTGTCACAGTCGAATTGCATTCTGTTGGTTGCGTGATGTGACATCAGCTGCATATGTGACAAGCCACAGGGCACGCTGATGACTGAAACTCACGAGTTGGTTCGGTAACATTCTCTCTTTGTCTCAGAGAAACTTCTAGTAGCTAGGGTCTTGTGTAATATGCGGGAAGTGTGATCATGTGATTGCTTCACGTAGCACAGCAAGTTGGTGGTGAAGCTAGCTTCAGTGACAAAGGGCATGTCATAAAGGCAGCACACATTGCTGTGTTCACACTGTAACAAAGGGTTATGGTTTTTCAAGGCAACCACAGGGGTTATCATCCCACAATCACATCAGTTATTGTGTTTTTTAGTGATCTGTTAAGAAATCAGTGTTGCAGTCTTCTTAGGAATCTCGATTGAGACAACACGTGAAGCTAGACGCAATTTATTTTTGCTGGAGGTCTACACAGGGTAGCTCCAGCAAAAGTTACAGACCACAAGGGTCCAACATTTAAGTTTCCTGTAGTTATTGTGTCCACGATTATGCATTAAGTGTGATTAACCACAGGGGTTTATCATCTTCACAAGTTATAACTGTATTTCTCAGTGTACTGAGCTGCCATTTACATGATATATTGTGATTGTGATTAGTATAACTACGTTCAGAAGTGAATCATCATAGTGTTACTTGATTAGTGACGCAAGTGTTAAGTTTTATTCATTCACACAAAGTCAAAATAATATTACACGTAAACAGTGTTACAATCACTGATAATATTGTTGTGGCATTGCATAGTGTGATTTCATTATCAAAGCAACCAAGACATTCTTTGAAAGTATTTAGTGTTGTATAATTAAACTAAACCTTGCTTTTGACTGGCATATTATTAAATGAATAGGTATTCCTGTTCATGCCAAGTATGTTCCCCTGAAACCAGAGGCAGGGTGCCTACACTCTATCCTTATAAGTGATATAAATCTACAAGCAAGTACGGGGTTCACCCTTGTTTCAACAAAAGTAGTGTAGTCTGTGGTTTTTTTTGTAGCCAGGGAGCCTGACCAGAACCGTTAAAGATATATATCATTTGTTGGATGACACAAGTAATGGAATGCTATATTGCAGAACTGTTAGGAGCTCTATAGCTGAAACAAGTTCAAGAATTTCGATTCCAGACGTACAGTGCAACATACAATGTATTGTTACAAACAATGCGTTGACTTTTGTTAAGTATGTCGGCTGCTTCCAAGATAATGTATATCAATATCCTTCACATTTGTACAACTACTCTACAAAGAAATGTCTACATCTTAACCATTTGAGTCTCCTGCACCACATCCGCTGTGTACAAAAGTGTCTAATTTGGTTTTATGTTGTATTACTTTGGTTTGATTCCCTGATGTGCCCACATGGACTGAAACATATAGGAATATGTGCTGTGATATTGTAATATAAATACGTAAGGAACATGTTTGTGCATTTTGTTGGTTCAGTGTCATTAATAGTTATCAATAATGCACAGAATTAATATAAAACTCTGAAGGATGTTTGGTAAGCATATTTTGGATTCATTAGATAAAATATATGTTACAAGATTACTTCTATGGTGCTCCAGAACATTCATCTGGTGATGGACTTGAGTAAAGTTTTACTGTGTGCCTAAGTTTCCACAGCGTTGTAACTGAGCAATCTGGTGTTCAGGAATGTGATGGTACTTGGTTCCTGATGTTTGGATTAAATGTCTCCTCCACTTGAAGGGTTCGAAGTCATTACGATCATAAATCGTGAATGCGCCGCATTCCTTGAAAACGTCGGGAACCACTAACGTAGAGTTACATCCCACTCTGATTTAATCCACACGGCTGGACACTGCTCGCTGCGTAACCCAGACGAGCGCGGTTCTAATCTACCTCGCGGCGGAAGCCTGAAATCTGGCAGGTACACACCCTCATTTCACCTGAAACGTCATAATTTTCGTTGCAGTAAGATGGTTGTAAGGAAAACTTGAGTGTTGAAAACTTTTCTTCTTCTTCATCATGGGGAATCGTCACAACTTAATGAAAGACATAAACAACCATCATTACTGTGCTTTCCGCCCAGCAAAGATGTCTTGACAGAGCGACGCACATATTTTACATACAGAAAAAATTTCAGCGTCAATTCCCTGTGTGCTCTATCGAGCAGCTGTGAAATCGAAATTACCTCGCAGAACATTCCATAGAATAGTATCGGTTGTTATATTGACCATGCACATTTGAAACATTCAGAACTTAATTTAGAAGGCACAAGCACATTACCCAAAATGCAACACAGGAACAATAGGATACGGAAAGTTTCGCCATTTTGCTTGCTGGTTGTCAGTGGTTGTATTTTATGTTCAGAGTTTACGTGAATGTTGCTTTGTCTTTACGAAAAATGCCACTTTTAATTACATGAACGCTATGGATAGGTAACAAGATGAGTTCTACTATGCGATGTATGGTTGAAGTGTACGTCAGAATGGCGTAACATTAATTTTTAGTGTATAATGTTAATCATTGCTCAGTTCTGTGTGCTGTCACCATTGGTGTGATGCTACAAAAGAATAATTTTCCTGGATAATTCGCCATCCACTTCTGCCCTTATAGTGTAAATATCTTCTGTTTGATAACCATGAGTTCCAGAAACATACCAACGGACAAGGTAAGAAATCAAAATTGCAGCCGCACCCATTATAAGACATTTCGTTTGATCGGGAGACATTGTTGGTTTTGAGGTGCCCTCTTAAGTGAATGACACACTTTTGAATATCGTAAAATATAGCCGTACCTCCCAGTGTGTTTTAATAGCAAGGTTTTGAACCTCAATATGTGTATGCGAATTGCTTGCTGCTGTAAACTAGAAATCTTTGTCATGTTTCGTAACTTCACATTTCAAAATTCTTTTGTCAAGACTTCTATTCCGACATAAGGACTTGTATTGAAATAGTTACATCTTAAACGTCTGTAGAAGTAAAGGAAACACAGTAGTACAGAATGTTACCGAAATGACGTGTATTGTAGCTTTGTCGTCTGAATAGTTCCATTGAAATGTTGCTAGTGCTGTATGTGAAAGAGAAGTCATGTGTTGGTAAAATATTTGGAAGCACAAAGTTGGGTGGTCTGAGATGTTTGAAGTGAGTCGGTGTATTGTAATATACCTGTTGGCCATAAAAACATCATTAGTTGAAGCTGGTTAAAGGTTTCTGTAATGTACATTGTGGATTTGGTGACTTAAATGTAGTTTATGAAATTTTGTTGGCTGTAATATGTCGGGGTTTCTGACAAGGAACTGTGAAGATAACAGTTTCATGTTGACTGGGTGTGTGGCACCAGGTTCCCCCCCCCCCCCCC
>Ga0268261_10000598_pt1 | contig 23006 bp, 12 predicted proteins | sample TergutNc150P1_FD_190353 | JGI IMG/M metagenome (GOLD analysis project Ga0268261, IMG submission 190353) | Nasutitermes corniger P1 segment gut microbial community from laboratory colony in Florida, USA - Nc150 P1 (SPAdes) (version 2) | ecosystem: Host-associated > Arthropoda: Insects >...
CTCAACCGTAATGTCTGGACGTTCTGAAATTCAGCGCCCGTACCGGAACAGCGAATACCGGATACGCCCGGTCTCGCGCGAGGCTGAGAAAGGTTGGCGGGACTTGGTGGCCACCAGCCGGAATGCAGCCGTAGCAGCCTGGGAATTCTTGGCCGCTACGCCAACTGAACCTAGCGAGGTTTGTTATCGTCTTCGCGATGCCCTGGCTACCGTAACCATTGATGGTGTTGGCCATGACCGTTGGCAGCACAAGCCGACCGCTGGTGGCCGTATTTGGTACGCGGTGATTCCGCCGAATAGCAAGGCCAAGGAACCTGGCCAAGTGCTGCTTGAACGCGTAATGACCGGACACCCCAACGAAACAATCAAAAACCACCGCTAAACAACTATAAGCACAACACAGCCAGCGCTTTAATTTAATATTGGCTGCATTGCTAATCAGAATTGCGTAGCCTTAGTTTAAGTTTGTCATTTTCATTTCTGGGTATCAAGTTGTGTCGCTGGAATTGTGTCTAATTGGAACGGAAATGCTATTCACGTTTTTAGTGACATACATCCCTCGAATTAGTGGCACATGGGCTTGATAAGTACGCCTTTTAGAGTGAGTAATTGTAACTACCAAAAATAGAGAAGGGTATTTACGATGAAAATCGAATACAATCTAAAAGGCGCCGAACGCAAAGCCCTCGTCGCCAAAATCACCGAGTTGCTGGATGCACCAGCCAAATACCTGGGTGTGCCATCGTGCGCTTATGAGGTGGCCGGTTACTTGATTGACAAGACCGGCACCCTCATGGGCCAAGACAACTTCGACTTGGTAATCAACCTGCGCGAAGCCGGGTTTGAACCAGCCAGTGAAACCTACACCAACACCGAAACCCCAGCCGATGAACCAGCCGAGGTTGAGCCGGAACCTGCCGCTGAGGCCACCCCCGAGCCAAAGGCCGCAACTGAGGAGCCTGCAGCCAAGCCGGAACGTACGGAGCGCGAGTTTCAGGCCAGCACCACCTTGGGTGGTCTGACCATTGAGATTCCACTCAAAGGCTTCACGCCGGAAAAGCTGTACAACTTGACCAGCATGGTGCTGGCGAAAGAGGAACTGCTCAAGGCTGCGCTTGGTGTGAATTCCCTGCCGATTGAATTGACGGACGATACGGTGCAGTTTCCTTGGTTTACCGGGGATTTGGATGCCGAACACGCCAACGCCTACGCCCACCTCATCAGCCGCCTTTGCGCCACCGCAATCGAGAAAAAACGAGTGGTGGCTAAGGAGAGTGAACTGCCGGAGAATCCGAAGTACGCGATGCGTTGCTTCCTGCTCAGCCTGGGCATGCTCGGAGCCGAGTACAAGAACGCGAGGAAGATATTGACATCCAAGCTGGACGGAAACAGCAGTTGGAAAAACGGTAGGCCGGAAACCGTAACTGCCTCGGATGAGGCCACCACCGCCACCGTGGGCGCCGCTGAGGAGGTGTCCGATGAACTGGCCAACTAGCGCTCAAGTAGCCGCCCAAAAGGCAAATTACCCGGCTGGCACCCGGGTGGAGCTTTGCTCCACTAGCGACCCCTACACCGAATTGAAGCCCGGAGATCACGGCGTTGTCCGGTGGGTTGACGATATTGGAACCTGCCACATTGCCTGGGATAATGGCTCCACCCTTGGTATGGCCTTGGGCGAAGATGCAATAAAGAAACTGCCACTAATAACCGACACGATTATTGACCAGATAAATAAGGTCAGAAATTCCGGTAAGGCGAACATGCTAGCAATTCATGATGTGCAAAGAATCGCCTTTGACAATATGTATTGCGAATTGGTGGATTTCATCGAAACTTCACCGAAAGCGTATCAACGTTTCATCCTGACCGGCATTGTTGAATAAGTGCTACACATCTCTACTAATAAGCGCGGTAATGCCTTGCTATTACCCGTAAGTAGAGGGAATGTATTACCAACAACAAAACAACGAAAAGGGATGAGAACAATGAACACCAGCAAGGTTACCAAGCTGCAGCAAGCCGCCATCTGCGCATACACCAACTTCTTCATGAACGATGGCGAGTGGGCGCCGGTCGAGAAAGCCCTCAAGGCTGCTGGCAAGGCTCAGACGGTTACCGAGTTCGCTAAGCCTGAAACCGGGGTGTGGCATTTGGACACCATCGTCCGGGATGCCTACTGGGATTTGCGCCGCATCGGCGTAGACGACTGGACTGCCTACGGCGCGGTTATCGACTTCTAAACAATTAGTGCCCTACACCGCACTAATAAACACAGTATTCGCTTGCTATTAGTGTGGAGTGGAGGGAATCTATTGACTGACCAAAACAAAAGCGAAGACGAGGAGAAGAAGATGTTAAACCTTGACGGAATTGAATTCACCGAAACCAACATCGGCCAATTAACAGTCGAGTATTACCAGGCCGGTGCAACTTCGGAGGAAATTCAAGAATTGCTGGACGCTTGGGTGGCCTGGTACCACAAGAACATCAAGGCACCCTACCAGCCCACCGAGGCTGACCTGGCTGCCGCAGCCGCTTTCAAGGCCGAACTTGACGCAATGGGCGCAACCTACGAAGACGCGAAGTAAGGAACCTTAGAGCCATGTACACCGACGACGAAGTTCTAACTTACGACAACACCAACCCGGAGACCTTCTTCGATGACCTTAGCAAGGATGAGCGCTGGCTTGGCTTCGGCTACCTGGGCGAACGCCGCCACCAAAACCACCAAACCCAAACCGACGCCGACCTGCTGGCCTTGGAAACCGCCATCGGGCGCGGCCTAACATACGGGCAAATGTTCACCTGGGCCAACAGCAAATACGGACGCTGGTACGGCGACTGCATGTTCGGCTGCAACGGCCAACACGCCGACAAGTACCTGCCCACCAAATACCTCCCGGCCTAAAAACCAAATAGCAAAACCACCCCAAGCAATTGGGGCTTTTGCTCGTTACCGGCGCCAATAAGGTGCCTTTTATTTTGCCTATTTATTAGTGCTGCACATCTCTAGGAATATGAGCGGTATTGTATTGCTATTACATTTGATGAGAGCGAACATGTAATTACTGGAAAACAAACAGACGATTTGGAAAAGGTGATTACGATGTTTGAATTCACAAAAGGCCATAACGGAGCCTGGTATGCAAAAGCAGAAATTGGCGAATTCATGGTAACAGTTCACACTAAGGCTTGGGATGAAAAAGCCACCCGCACCCGCCTCTATGTGAGCGGCGAGCAAGACGTGGACTTCAGCGCCGCTTATGAGGCCGATTACGCCGATCATGGCCCCAAGCCACGCGGTGAACGCCCAGAGGTCGACAAACTCTACGACCAACTGAACCGCCAAGTAGTGCGCAACAAGAAAGCCCTACTGGCCGAAGCCAAGCAACAAGAACCAATCGCTGAATTGCTGGGTGAGGCCAAGATGACATTCAGCCGCAAAGCCGGATGCTCGTGTGGTTGCTCCGCCGGGTACATCCTCGACCGGATGCTCGCTGTGCAAACCGCCCAAGGCCAAAAGCCGGTTAGCAGCATTTGGATTGAACCCACCAAAAAGTAACCGCAAGGTTTCAAACCTCAAGGCTCCCGGCCACCCGGGGGCTTTTCTTGTACCAGATTAATGGTAAGAGTTAGGAGAATAGGTGTTTTCGTTTCTTTCGTTTTGTAGTAAGGTTGGGGGTATGACTACGGTTCTTGAGCGCACCGTCACTCCGCCAACCGGAGTTGACCTCACCGAGATGGCTGCTGCCCTTGACCGGGCGGCACCAATCGCGGTTGAGTTCGGTGATGGTTCTCGTGCAGAATTGCCTGAGAGCATTGCCGAGACTTTCGCTCACATCGTTAAGACTTTGATGGGCGGGAAAGCCGTAACTATCAGCGAGATAGGCGAGACCTTATCGACTCAAGAAGCTGCTGAGATTTTGCAGGTGTCGCGGCCAACATTTGTTAAATACCTAGAAAGTGGCCGGTTGCCATTTGAACGTCCCGCAGGTTCACATCGGCGGGTCAAGTTGGATGACGTTATGGAACTGCGGGATCAATTGCGGCAGGAGCGTCGCAATATCTTGGCTGAACTTACTAAAGAGGCAACTGCGTCTGGCCCGCGCGCTGACGGTTTCGTTAGCACCCGGTAGGCGTGATGGTTAAGGCGGTATTGGACGCTTGCGTCTTGGTGCCATACCCGCTGTATGACACTTTGCTGAGGTTGGCTGAAGCCGGGCTATTTGTTCCCGCTTGGTCGGAACAGATTCTTGAAGAAACGCTGCGGGCATTGATTACCAAACTCGGTATCGCTCCCGCCTCAGCCAACCGCCGGATAACGCTAATGAAGAAAGCGTTCGATGGCGCCATGGCCCAGGGGTTCGAAGAAACAATTCCTTTGATGACGAATGATCCAAAAGATCGGCATGTACTTGCCGCAGCCGTTCATTACGGCGCATCCGTCATCGTCACAGCAAATACTGCCGATTTCCCTGAGCCATCAACCTCGCCATACGAGATCGAGGTTATCCACCCCGATGACTTCCTTTTGAACTTGCTGAACCAGCAACCTAGAACTGTAATCAACATCCTGCGCGAGCAGCGGAACGATTACACCAACCCGCCATTTGAGATATCCGAGTTCTACTCAACATTTATGCCCACGGTACCCCGGTTTGCGCACGCCGCCGACGCCCTCGAAGCGAAGTACTAACAACACCCTAACCACCCCGGTAATGAAATTTGGCCCCAATAGGGGCCTTTATTCGTATACGCATGTTGCCGGTCAGTTCGGCTCGGCTTTGGCCACCCCAATCTGATCCCTAAATCACTGGCCGCCCGCAGTTTAGCCCTGAAAACAATTTTCACTTTCTAGTACCCAACCGCTCTCTTGCCGTCTATAGGCAGGTAACGAGCGGTTTTTTTATGCCCATTCGCAACCACTCAGGAGGCACCAATGAATGATCATCAAAAGCAGCAGATTAGGCATCTGCGTCAGCTTGGCTTGGGTTACACCAAGATAGCCACAGGTTTAGGCTTGTCGGCTAATACGGTGAAATCGTATTGCCAGCGCAACAACCTTGGTGCTACGCCGGTTGGGGTTTGCGGTTACTGTGCCGCTGCGTTGAGGCAGACCCCTGGGGCGAAGAAGCGCCGGTTCTGTTCGGATAAGTGCCGTTCCCGCTGGTGGGCCACACACCCAGAGGCCTCGAACCGGAAAGCGTTCTACCAGTTCATCTGCGCCACCTGCCACACCGGGTTTGAGAGCTACGGCAACGCGAATCGGCGCTACTGCTCTCGGGTCTGCGCAGCGTCGGCTAGGCGGGTGGGCCAGTGAATAAAGCTGAGGCGATTATCGGCTATCAAACTGCCATGACAGCATTTAAGCAGCTGCGCAATAAAGGCGGCATTACGGATAACGATTTGGTAGAAATCAGCCGTTTAATGGCTACCAAATACGGTTTATCGAATCGGAGCCTTTATTTGGAATCGAACTTGCTATATGCCAAAGAACGAGTGAGTAATAGTACAAAGAAAGGATAAAAGAATTGAACCGAAAAATAACCAAACTCAAACCCACCAAGGCTATTCAATCCCGGCTGCGGGTGGCGGCGTACGCCAGGGTATCGTGCGGTACTGATGACATGTTGCAATCCCTGGCGGCGCAGGTCAGCCACTACAGCGAACTCATCCAAAACCGCACCGAATGGCGGTATGCCGGGGTTTACGCCGATGCCGCCCAGACCGGCACCAAAGACAACCGGCCAGAATTCCAACGCCTTATTAAGGATTGCCAAGAGGGGCGCATTGATTTGGTTTTAACTAAGTCGATTAGCCGTTTCGCCCGTAATACCGTGACCCTATTGGAAACGGTACGCGAGTTCAAAGACCTCGGTATTGGGGTGTATTTTGAAGAACAAAATATCGACACACTAAGCGGCGATGGTGAGTTGATGTTAACCATTTTGGCTAGTTACGCTCAAGAAGAATCCCGGTCGGTTAGTGAGAACATTAAGTGGCGGATACGTAACGGTTTTAAGGAGGGCAAACCTAACGGGGTGCCACTAATTTACGGTTATGAACACAAGGATGGCCGGTACTGGGTGGTGCCCGGAGAAGCTGAGGTGGTGCGGATGATTTTTGCCGATTACCTCTCGGGGATGGGCCGCAACGCCATCATGAAAAAACTTGTCAGTATGGGTGTGCCACCGAAGATGGGGTTGCCGCGCTGGTCTGATGGCATCATCCGGTCAATTTTGGAGAACGAGAAATATACGGGCGATATTTGGTTGCAAAAAGGATTCGTGGCCGACCATTTGACTAAGCAGTGGAAACCAAACCAGGGCGAGCTACCAAAATATGTGATCGAGTCCGCCCACGAGCCAATCATTGACCACGCCACCTACCAGGCCGCTCAGGTTGAGGCGGCACGCCGGTCAGCCCTTGCACCCAAACCAAAACCGGCAAAACCTAGCGAACTTAGCGGGCTGGTTAAGTGTGGGTTGTGTGGGGCGAACTTTATTCAGAAAACTAACGCTATCGGCACCAAGTACGCCAAACGGTTATGGGCGTGCAGCACCTACACCAGTAGGGGCGCCACCGAGTGCCCCGCCAAACGCATCCCCGAAGACATTTTGCGGGAGAAATGCGCCGAAGCCCTCGGCACCCACATCTACGACCCGAGGGCGCTGTTGGAACAGGTAGCGGCCATCATCGTGCCGACTGACGGCATCCTCCAATACCAATTCAAAGACGGTACCGAAAAACTGGTGGCATGGCAGAACCGTTCCCGCCGGGAAAGTTGGACACCACAAATGCGGCAAGCTGCCGCAGATAAGACTAGAGCAAGGAGCAAAAAGAATGGTTAAACCAAATGTCAGGGTAATCCCCGCCAGCGCGCAAGTGTTCTCCGCCCAAGACCAAACCGCGCCGATGAAGCGCCGGGTGGCGTTCTACGCCCGCGTCTCCACCGATAACGAAGAACAGCTAACCTCCTATGAAGCCCAAGTTGACTACTACACCAAACTGATTGCCAGCCGGACGGATTGGGACTTCGCTGGAGGTTACACCGACGAGGGCATCTCAGCGGTGAACACCAAAAAGCGGGAGGGGTTCAAGCAGATGCTGGCCGATGCGCTGGCGGGCAAGTTTGACCTGCTGGTCACCAAGAGCGTGAGCCGGTTCGCCCGCAACACCGTAGATTCCCTAACCACCGTAAGGCGGCTAAAAGAAGCAGGGGTTGAGGTGTGGTTTGAGAAAGAAAACATTTACACCCTGGACTCTAAAGGCGAATTGTTAATCACCATCATGTCCAGCTTGGCCCAAGAAGAGAGCCGCTCCATCAGCGAGAATGTTACCTGGGGGCAGCGCAAACGCATGGCCGATGGCAAAATCAACCTGCCCTACCGCCAATTCCTCGGCTACGAAAAAGGCGATGACGGCCTGCCGCGCATCGTGGAAGATGAGGCAGCGATTGTGCGGCATATTTATCGCCAATTCATGGATGGCAAAACATTCTCCGCCATCGCCAAACTACTCCAGCGGCAGGGCATTTTGACCCCCGGCGGTAAAACCACTTGGCAGACCGCCACCGTGCGATCCATCCTGACCAACGAAAAGTACAAAGGCCACGCGCTGCTACAAAAAACCTACTGCGAGAACTTCCTAACCAAAAAGATCGTAAAGAACAACGGCCAAATCCCACAGTTCTACGTCGAAGATAGCCACCCAGCCATTATCGAGCCAGACGAGTTCGATGCCGTGCAATCCGAAATAGAGCGCCGCAAAAACCTCGGCACCATTGGACGATGCAGCAGCCCATTCTCCGGCAAAATCATCTGCGCCGATTGCGGCGGACTGTTTGGCAAGAAAACCTGGGGCAGCTACCAAGATGACAAAACCTACCGCCGCGAAATCTACCGTTGCAACAACAAATACAACGGAACCGGGAATACACCTTGCAGCACACCCTCCATTACCGAAGATGAAATCAAGTCTCAGTTCCTGGTTGCGTTCAACCAACTAATGGCCAACCGGGACGAGCTTATTGAGGATTGCCGTTTGGCGAAAAAGGCAATCTGTGACACCACCCAAATAGATGCTGAGCTAGCAGAGCAACACCGCGAGATTGAAATCACCACCGAACTATCCCGCAAGGCCATCACCGAAAATGCCCGCACCGCCCAAGACCAAACCGAATTCAACACCCGCAACGACGGCTACCTGGAGCGCCAGCACCAAGCCACCACCCGGATTGAAGAACTAGAAGCCCAGCGGCGCGAACGACTAGCGAAAGGCAAAATGCTCGACCGCTTCATCAAAGACATTAAAACTGGGCCGCTGATCCTGCCCGAATTCGATGAAACCCTCTGGCTCACCACAGTAGAAAAAGCCACGGTCAGCCGGGATGGGAAAATGAAGTTCACATTCCGAAACGGCACCGAAATCCAAACCTAGAACCCCCAAGCCACGGGGGTTTTGTTGTATCTGAACCTTTTGATAATTCCCCAGGTAGAAACGTCAAAAGACGCACCCACCAAGGGGAAACGTCAAAAGTTAACCGCAAAGAAGCCCGAACATAACCATCGCCGCAAACGGGGGCTGAGCGAGGGATGCGGACGAGTAACGAAAAAGCCTGAAAACCGCATGATTCCAAGCTTTTCAGGCTTTGAGTTACCGCCATCCTTTTTATCCAAAGATGGTAGTAAATATGAGCCTCCTGTGGGACTCGAACCCACCACCTTTCGCTTACAAGGCGAATGCTCTACCGGATGAGCTAAGGAGGCAATTACCGGCAAGTTTAGGGGATTGTCCGCCCCACATTTTAAAGTTGGCCCATGCCAAGGCCGCCCCTGTCCGAGCGTGAACTCACCGTGCTGGCCATCGAGCAGAAACGATGGAAGTACCCGGCCTACAAAGAGCAAGCTATTCGCAATCAACTGGACCTGAACGCGACAAGGTACTACCAAATCCTCAACTCACTATTGGACCACCCGCAAGCTTTAGAAAGCTACCCGATTTTGATTAACCGACTGCGTACAGTTCTGCCAGATGAATAGCCCAGGGTGGGTTGACCGCGAGGTTGCACGCGCCTAACCTCGCAAGACGCCACTAACCTTGACAAGGTTTCAGTTTGTCGCCTGTAAGCTCGCGGCATTATGGGGCATGAATCAGGAAATTGACAACGGTGTAATTCGCGGGGCACCTTACTAGGTACGATGGCGCACCCCACCACCAAAACCCCATTTTAGATAACGATTAAACAACATTTCGCAAAACGTGACCTGCATCTATGACACAGGTCACAATCTAGTGGCATCTTAGGTACACCTGGCAGTGCCGCCAGGGCTAAGAGGGGCGCCACCTTGCCAAAGCAGGTGGTGGTTGATGAAGCGAGGGGCAAAATGTTGCGCAAAGCTGGGCAGCAGGCAAGTTCGAAGCGTAATGGTAGTCTGCACGGGCCAATCTCGGCCGTGCTGGCAACCGCCATGGGCATACTTAGCAACCTTATGGTGGTGGTCCAACCAGCCGCAGCGGTAGATTTCGCCACCAACCCACCGACCCCAAGCGCGTCAGAAACCGATGTATATGTGCAGGTGGGCGGGGATCGCAACCGCTCGATGTTTAGCACCACCACCGTTATAAACGCGGCGGGTAATACCACAGTTACGTTACCCGCCGGGAGTGTGGCAGCCGTTGGCGACATCGTGAACTCCACCGGTACTGGCAACCGCGTAGGCCGCATCACGGCCATTAACGCCGCCAACCCGCTTTCGGTCACGGTCACCACTATTTCCGCTGCCGAAGCGTGGAATAACAATTTCCCAGGTGTGGTTTTGGGCCTATTCGATGCCGAGACCGGCGGCAACTTAATCTTCTTAGGTATTTCAGACCAACAAGGCCAAGCCCAATTCAAAATCAAAGAACCCGGTGGCAGCCCAGCGGGCACCACCGCCGTAGCGCCCACCACAGTACCTGCTGCCCCGATTATCCCCATCCCCGGTGGCCCAGCTAACCTGACCTGTTTGCAAAAGGATCGCAGCCAACGCTTACTTAGCGGTGAACCGCTGGACTGCGCCCGTTCGCTTTACGGTCGCATCACCACCGGCTACCCCACTAATGAGCCGGTAGCGCACCGCGTATTGTGGCTCCGGGCGGTGGAACAACGGCACTTGGTAGCTGCCGGTTTGACGGTTCAAAACCTGCTAGCCGCCCACGCGCTCACTTCCACCCAAAATCCACTCGGCGGTGCCTTAACCGCAACCGAACCATTACCGCTCACGTGGCCAGAAAGCCGCCTAGCTTTTACCCCGCGCCCCGGTTTTGGTAACGCCGCTGGCCTCACCAAGGATGAGGTAGCCGCCAAGTTCCCCGATGTGGGGGCAGCCATGAACCTAGCTGAAGTGGCTAAAAAGTATGATGACAACTGGACAAATTCCAATGCAAATGTCAAGTACACCACCACCCTGCGCCTGGGCGCCACCGGCATCACCACCCTAACCGGCATCACCACCCTCAAGCTCGGCGATGTGGTGCGGTCCTCGCATACTTCCAGCAATGGCCAACTCGCTACCGTAACCGCTGTTTGTAATGAAACCACCCCCTGCCTCGGCATCGCCAATGGCACAGTTACCGTGACGGCTCTCAAAGCTTGGTCGGGTGCGCCCGATGGTTGGCGCTTTATGCCCCAAATCGGCACCAGCCCCCTTACCGCTGCCGCCCCCACCACCGGCACGCCAGCGGCAGGCGACACCCAAACCCGCGAATACGCATTCTCAATCCCGGCGGCCACGGCTAACACCGCCCCAGGTAACATCCAAGCCAACAACGTATACGTTTCGTGGCCCGCAACCATCCCCAGCGTAACTAACCCCATCCGGTTTATGCCCAGTTCCGATGGCGCCACTACTTCAACAACTAATGCTGCCTACCGGGCATCCACCGGCACGTTTACCCTGGCCCGGGGCAACGGGGCTATGCCCGATACTTGTAAAGAACTCAAAGTGGGCATGATCATTGACGTTTCCAGCTCCATGATCCAAACCGCAGGTGCCATCCAAACCGCGCGCGATGCCGCCCGCGAATTGGTCACCGCATTCACCAATACAGGCTTACAAATGCAGTTGTTCACCTTTGGTACCACCGCCAACACCCTGGGCAGCTTAACCAAACTGACCCCGGAGGGCGCCGACACCATCAAGAACCGCATTGGTTCTGGTTCGCAAAACGGTAACTCGGCACCCTATAACACCGCGTCGACCGGCGTTATTTTCGATACCGGCAACTACACCAACTGGGACCAAGCCTTATGGGCAGCAGCCAACAACCCCACGGACTTTGACGTAGTGTTGATGATTACCGATGGCCTACCCACCGTTTACGGCACGGAAACTGGCACCGGCAACGCTTCGGGCCGCACCCGCTTCTATGAAACCGAACGGGCTATGCAAGCCGCCAACGCGTTGAAAGCCAAAGGCACCCACATTGAGGTACTTGGCGCCGGCGGCGCGTTGGATAACGCTAATGCCAACATTCGTAACGCATCATTGCTGAACCTATTTGCCATCGCCGATAACGATGCCGTGCGGGTATCCCAATGGGCCGAAGCCGCCCGCGTATTGCGGTATGAGGTACTTAAGCCCTGCTTACCATCGTTAACCGTAACCAAGTATGAACGCCCGTGGGATGTGCCCGAAGCTCAGCGTATCCAGCCTGCGATTTCCGTAGTTGACCCCGCTAGAGGTGCAACGCCAGCCTCCATTGAGGCCTACAACAACTGGCTCACCCGCACCCGGCCCGGCGCTACTGCTGGCTCCCGCGTTACCATCACCACGGCAGAAGCTAAAGCGGAACTAGAAAAAGCCGCCCTGGCCGCCTTGAACAACACTACGGGCAACGCGATTGGCGATGGGCGCCTAGTACTGGAAACCCAAGAATGGTACGTGTGGGTAGGCAACCCACAATATTGGGATAAGCTCACTACCCGCGACGCCCTAGCCCAGGGTTGGCACTTCACTATTTCTGACCTGGACCGCACTTCGGTAACCAAACGGCCAGATGCTGAGCACCCTGAGGGCTACCAGGCTATGGCCATTAACCCCGATTACGATTCCCCGCCGGTGGGCGATGGCAAATCTACGGCAACCACCAACGCCCAAGGCTCGGTGTTCTACAAGATTGATGCCATCCAAGATAGTTTGCCCGGTTTTGACCCGGACAAAGAACTGGGCGATGCCACCGTTACCGAAGAACAACTAACGGGCTTCACCATCATCCCGCAACCTGCCGGTGATGACCCCGGTAACTTAACCAAGCAACAAAATGCCCGCTGCGTTTACATCAGCCAATACACCACTTCGGCTGCTATGAACGGCCCCTTTGGTGGCGACTTGGTTGGTACCGAACCCTCATGGCTGCATGCCATTAGCTGGAACACCCCCACTGCGCTCAATGCCACCGTGGGCACCAGCACCAATAACGTGGAACTCCCAGCTGGCAGTGGCAAATCCGTGGGCCAATATGTGCGCTCCACCAACACCAACTCGGTAGACCGCATCGGTATTATTACCGCCCTGGCCGCCAACAGCGGTTCCGCTACCAGCGCCACCGTGCAAACCGTAGCCACCTTGCAAGTCGCGGGCGTGCCCGATGCCGCCACTATGGCGAGCAGCACCTTTGCGCGGTTAGTACCCTGGATCAGCTACACCTCAGCATCCAGCAACACGGCACCAAACCTGCGGTTACATGATTTTGCTGCCACCGACATGGTCAAATGCAGCTTTATCAATAAGGCAATGCGACCCTTGGAAATTGTGCCAGAAGATATGTCAATTGGTGAAGTTGACTTTACTGGTGAGCGTAAAACTGAATATGAATGGCAATTGGAAAAGAGCGTTGACCACGTTTCCGAAACTGTGGTGGCAGGCACCAAAGCCACCTTCAACTACAGCCTGGATGTCACAGCCCTAGAAACTAACGCCGGTGGCGGCGCCTATTCGGCCGAGGGCATGGTAGAAATCCGCAACCCTAACGCTGCTGGCGTACTGCCGGTTTGCGATATTAAAGTAAACATCGGCAATGAACGCATCTCAGATGTAGTATGGACGCCTAAGTTGGGGCCAATTGGGCATGTGAATGGGTATTGCACCCAAAATACCACCACCGGCTTACCGGCAGACCCCACCGACTTGGTTAGCTGCAACGCCAACAAGGGCGTATGGAAGCTTGACAAATTACATGACACCACCCAACCGCTGCGCAAAGTGGAACTCGACTGGCCTTGGGGCAATGCGGACAAGGGTATGTGGAAATTGTACGATGCGGCAGATGCGCCTTGGGTTGATACCAAAGCAGATCCGCCAGATGTGCCAGTGGAATACCAACTCGGTGGCCTTAAGGGCGGCCCGCTAACCGGAACCTTGCAGCGCAATGAAGATGGCAGCGTCAAAGCGGGCCAGGTGCCTTCCGTGCGCACGGTTAAAGACCCTAAACTAGACCCGGCAAAGCCCAACAATTATGCCCTAGAAATTCTGCGGCACCATGATAATGCGGGTATCTATTCGGTTCCCGGTTATTTGAAAGCGGGCCAAACCTATAAGCTGGAAATGCGGGTTTTGGTACCTAGAACTGCCAACAATGCCAACTTGTATAAGTTTGGCGTCTGGGATGACCCCAAGAACCCCGGCACGTGCGATGGGGTAGCTGTACCAGTAGGCAACGCTGCCCTGAGTCAAGACCCAACTTTAGCTGCGCCCGGCGAAGGCTGCCTGGACTTAAGATTTGTAGGCCGCAACGCCGTATATGGCAACGCCACTTGGGATTGGCGCGGCAACAAAGCTATCCCGATGGATGGCGAATGGCACAACATTGTGGCTCAATGGCAAGTGCCCGGCAACGTTGACAAGGGCGTGGTTTACATTGGTAACGGCCATGATTTCAACGTGAAATTCCCCATTGAATCGCAAGGTATTCAATTTTTAGTGGATGATATTGCGATCCACGAAGTACCAACCCCATTGTTGGAATTCAACGTGGAAGATTATGGCCCCGATCACGATGGTAAATGGACCGGAAGTTTCTGGACCGGCGCCTTTGATGACAACGATGCCACCTGGCTCCCCGCCACTCAGGTAACCTGGCTACCGGGCCATGAAACCGTAGAGTTTACCCGTTGGAAGAACGGCCAAGCCCCGCAAACCGCTCCCTTGGAAGCAGGCGCCACCTACAAAGTCTCAGTTGACGTTTGCCTCAGCGCTGTCACCGATGACGGCGGCGGCACTACCGATGAGCCTTGGGCTCACGGCTTTGCCGATAAAGACCCCGCCAAAGGCGAAACTCGCCATGTGCGCATTTTGGGCACTGACAACGGCGTGGGTGGCGGCACCTACGCCTGGATCGGCGACAAAGAAGTGCAAAGTTGCGAACTGGGCACCACCAAAATTGCAGGCGAATGGACTGTCCCGTACCCGGCGAACGTGCCTTACTACTTCCGCCTCGGCACTGGTAACTCAACCAATGGTGAACCTTACACGGTTCGAGCCAGCAATTTCCAATTGGAAATTCAACCCCAAACCGCTGGCACCAAGGGCAATTATGACCTAATTGACCATGTCGATTTCCAACCCACCACCAACATCATCTGGCATTATCCTGCCAAACTTGATACCACTAATAAGCCGGTGCTGGATCCCTTGACGGGCCAGGCCGTGCCAGATACCACTAAAGACAAAGTCTGCGACCTGGAACTAGACCCCGGTCAAAGCGTGCTGCTGCCGCTGTCTTGGAAGGCTGACCGGGTTACCGATGAAACTAAAGAACTCACCGCAACCGTAGAAATCCCCTACAAGTATCCCTGGACGATGCCGGTCACCATGGTTGGTATTATCAACCCGCAACTGCCCGCTGGCGGTTGGACCGCAGTGCGTGACGTTACCATTAAGAACCCCAATGACTGGGCGTTGCCGTTGCAACAAACGGAAATCATTCTAAATGGTGCCGATGTGCCCCATAACCGCATTACCTGGACGGATACCGCGCCCCGGTTGAACGCTTTGCCTTATGACGAGGTTTATACCGTTAACGAAGACGGAAAACACGTCAAAAAGACCAGAAACGTCACTATCCCGGCTCCGGCAGTCACGTGGGTTACTACTAGCAACCTGAACGCCACTACTCAAACTTCTGGGGTGGTTTTGACTGGCCTGCCAGTTTCTACCCCGGCGGCCTGCGCTGCCGCTGGCTGGCCCCAACCAGCCACGGGCGCCAACTGTAACTGGCCACGCGTTGGTGATATTGTTATCTCAACCAATGCTGGGTCCAATGGGCGTTACAGCCGCATTAGCGAACTGCCGGGCACCAACGTCACCGCCGCCGCGCCCTGGGGTACCGTGGTGGTCCAACCCATCACGGCTGCCAATGTGATCAGTGATGAGAACGCAGTGCTGACGGCTGGTCAAGTGCGCGCCGTACCTGATATTCCCACGGCTAATGGCACTACCCGCCTAGATGCCATCAAGGTACCGCCCCGGGTGATCGGTACTACCTCCGATGAAGGCTCAGGCCGCGTTACCATCCCGCTGATTGTGTACTTAAAGGCCGAAGAATGGGACGGCTCCGTGGTGATGTCCACCATTACTATCCCACGCACCTTGGCGATGTCAGTCACCTTTGGCGAAATTACCCCGAGCTATTTCAACACTGAGCAAATATTGACCGACGGTTTGGTATTTGGCGACCTTTCTAGGCCGATCCCGGCTTGCACCCCGGCCACCCCGCTCACGGTCGAAGCGCCCAGCGCGCCCGCCATCAACCGGGTTTGGAACTCGGTCACCGAAACTTTTGACAATGTTTTGGTACCAGGGGTGAGCTGTGCCCTCAACCCGAAACTGACCCCATCTGCGGCTTTAGCAAGTAACAGTGTAGTTGCCATATTGGATGCGTTAAAGCTGAACAATGGCAAAGCCAAACTGCAATATGCTCAGCAATACCCGCTCGATGGCGATACTTTGGCCCCATGCCAAACCTACTTCAACGAAGCTACGTTAAAATCTACTGACCTGATTTACGATGGTGTTAAAACCGACCATGAAGAAGTAGAAGTTTGCTACGGCCAAGAATTAACTGCCGAAGCCAAGTTCCAAGGCTGGAAAGGCGTAACCCTAGATTGGGACATTGAAAAAACTGTTACCCAGATTAACGGGTCAGATGCCGAACCCAGCCAGTATGTAGCTGGCGTTGACCTGCCCGTAGAGCCGCCGGTTGACAGCTACTTTATACAGATTGCCGATGGCGGTTTCCAAACCGTAGCCATTGCGGCAGATAAGCCAATGTCCGATGCCGTACCTCCAACCCAGGGTCAAGTTTGGGTCTGGGGCCGCAAAGTTGGTAACCCAGACTTAGGCGCCACTACCGACCTGCAAGCCCTAACTTACCAAGGCCAAACCACGCCATTTACTGACGTAGTAGCCGTGGCCGCAGGCTATGAATTCTCGATGGCGCTGCGTAATGGTGAAGTTTGGGCCTGGGGCGATGCCCAAAACGGCGTACTAGGTCAAGGCTGGCCCACCACTTCCACCCCCACGGCAGTTAAAGTGCAGTTCCCGGACGTAACGCCGGGCGTGAAGCCGTACATCACCAAGATTGCTGCCGGCGACCAACATGCTTTAGCCATTGATAACACGGGCAAAGTCTGGGCCTGGGGCAACAACGGCTCGAGCCGCATTGGATCGGGGTCAGCGGCAGAAGATTTCTTTGCTAAGCCCGTTAAGGTGCTTACCTTAGTTGAGGGCGAAGCTCAGCAACTAGATAACATTGTAGCCATTGCCGGTGGTTATGATAACTCACTCGCGGTCAGTGACAGCGGCCAGGTTTACGCCTGGGGCACCCGCTTAGGCCTACGCAACGGCACCAACACCCCTTATGCCACCGCGTTGCAAGCCAACGATTTTGGTGACCTAACCCCGCCGGAAAAGTTCATTGCGGTCGCTTCGGCCGATGCTCACAGCCTAGCTTTAGCTGATAACGGTGAGGTTTGGGCTTGGGGTAACAACTCCGATATGCAAGTGACCGGCAGAGCTCTGCCCGCTGGTACCACCCCCAACGCCTTGCGCGTAATTTCAGCCCCAGTTATCCCAACGCAAAAAGTAGTGGCGATTGCTGCTCGCGGTCTGCACTCCCATGCGCTGCGCCAAAACGGTAGCCTGTGGGCTTGGGGCGCTCAACTTAAGTTTGGCCCCGCCACTACCGGAACGGGCGCGGTAGAAGTTTGCCTATCCGCCCTGAACGGTACCGATTGCTATAACATTACTAACCCCATACGCCGTATCGTTAGCATGTCTGCCGGTCAAGGCAGCTTCCATGTGGTTACCGCCGATGGTGCAGCTTGGGCCTGGGGTGATAATGGCAATGGCAAACTCGGCACCGAAGTGCGCACCGAAGGCTACTGGACCGCCTTAGGGCGCCCCATCGAGGGGTCAGCTCTGCTCAAATACCAGATCACCGCTAAACCGCTAGATTCTGACCAGAACTCGGAAGCCAAGTTGACTGGTAAAGTAACTGTTACCAACCCCAACCGCCGCGATCTGCAAGCTGGTCTGCAATTTAAGTTGGTACCACCGCCCGCAGCGCCACTAACCCTGGATCTCAGCCGGGTAGCCTGCGCGGTAGATACCCAATTTGCGGGCGACCCAGACTTACTGGTAACCCAATTCTTACCCGCCACTGACGGCGAAACCCACCTCGCGTTCACCGATGGTAGCCGCCAGCCGATTATGCAACCGGCTAGCCACCTAACGCCCACCGTGGCCGATGGCGGTATGCACACGCTGGCAATCGCAGCCGATGGCACCGTATTTGCTTGGGGCCAAAATGACACTGGGCAATTAGGTGATGGTACCCTGATTGACAAAGCCGCCCCCACGCAGGTACTAACTGCGCCGGGCACCCCGCTTATCAGCATCAAGGCAGTTTCAGCCGGTTACCGGTTCTCGCTGGCTCTGGATACCAATGGCGACGTGTGGGCTTGGGGCACTAACGGCTCTGGCCAACTGGCCCAAACCGCACGGCAAGCATTCCCATATGCCACCAAGATCGGCGGCAGCTTAACTAACATCAAACAAATCTCCGCTGGTGATGAGCACGCTCTAGCCTTAAGCAACCTGGCGAGTGGAATTGTGTGGGCTTGGGGTAGCAACGGCGAAGGTCGGCTTGGTACTGGTAGCAGCGCCAGTAGCCAATCCACCCCACAAGTAATTGATGGACCAGGCATGGTATTTGTATCCGCTGGTTATGAGCACTCACTGGCCGTAAAAGCCGATGGTACCGTTTGGGCTTGGGGCCGTAACCAAAGTGGCCAATTGGGCATTAGCGCCACCAGAGCTAGCACCCCGCAGCAAGTTCTTGGTTTAGTGGGGGTTGCCGAGGTAACTGCCGGTGATGATTACTCCTTAGCGCTAACCACTTATGACGTTGACAAAAACGAAGGTGGGAATGTATGGGCCTGGGGCGACAATGGCTTTGGTCAACTTGGTTTAGGTGATCAAAAGCCGCGAGCTACCCCCAAGCAAATCACCACTTTGACTGGCATCGGGCAAGTAGTGGCCGGTAAAGATGCTGATGGCGGGCACGTCCATGCCCTCAGCGCCGACGGCAATACCCTGTATGCTTGGGGCGATAACCAATGGGGCGCCGTGGCCGCAGGCCTGCCTGATATGGTGCTGGCGCCCGTAGTGGTTAACACTGCCGGTGTACACCTGACCGCCATTGCTGGCGGCGACGGCTACGCCCATACCCTGACCGATTACGGCTTTGCCTTGGCCTGGGGTTCAGACTCAGCCAACAAACTCGGCGCCGTTGCCAGTTGGGAAATCCCAGCCGAAAGTGAACGAGAGCTAGCGGTAACCTGCTTACTGCCCGATGATGATACCTACCTGGAATCACTGCGCGGCGTTCGCATCCAAACCACCATTACCTGGCTGGGCACGGATGCACATACGGCCAAATCTGAATCCGATCCGATTTTGTCCGACCCCATTAACTGGCCTGCCGGTGGGTTCTGCGCCGATGAGGGTGAGGAACATCAAACCGAGGCTACCTGCCCATTTATTAAAGATGAAGCTGAAAATCTAGTGAGCCAATGGGTACCTGCGGTTCGCTTTGACTGGATTCATGTAGTTGACAACTTTGCCAAGCCCGATGGCGCTAAATACGTTGAAGGTACTTGGGTACGTACCGATCCTGGCCCTCAGCTAACCACTGATGAGCACCCGGACCACACTTGCCAATGGACTAAGCCGGGCACGTCTGAGTACCAGGTTTGCCAATACGCGTACCAGCTAGAGTTGGCCAAACCTACCGGCGCACCAGTAGCCAGTTACACCAACACGGCCCGTATTGTGGAGACTGATATGTCCCGTGATGCTCGCGTTGAGGTACCTGGCGGGCGGGCGCTCGCGGTCACCACCACCTTAGAGGGCAATATCGCTGGCATTTTGCCGTGGTCCATTACCAAACAAGCCATGCCCGGAACCGACAAAGGCACTTGGGTTGAGGTAGCTGACAAACCCGTTTGCATCGACAAGCAAACTCAAGAGGGGTTCCCCATTAAGGGCACCTGTGCCGAAATTCTGTCCCTAGCCGCTGGTGGTTTCCACACCCTTGCTATCACTAAGAACGATGATGGGATAGCCAACGGCATTTGGAGTTGGGGGCGCAATGACCGTGGCCAAATGTCCACCACCTCGGAGCTGGTTATGGTTGGCGGCGTACCAACGATGGTGCAAAAAGTAGTTGAAGCCAGTAATGTGCCGTTACCGGTAATGGTGCAATACCGCTTTGGCGTAGGTAGCGCGCAAGCTATCGCTGCGGCTTCTGGTTATGAACACTCCCTAGTGCTCACCAATTTCGGTGATATCTGGTCCGCTGGCCGCAATAACTTAGGCCAACTGGGTAATGGCGCCGTGACCTCTTCGTGGTCCACCCCCAGGCCGATGAAGTTCGCACGCACTAAGCAAGATTTCATTGCCGCTGGTTTCCCCGAGGCAGATGCCACCCAGTACGCTTTGACTAATACCGCATTCAATAATGAGGGTTGGGAAGTTAACCTAATTCAGATTGCGGCTGGCTTTGACCACAACCTGGCCATTGATCAATTCGGCCATGTTTGGGCTTGGGGTGCTAACTCCGCTGGACAATTGGGTAACACCCATGTTTCCGCTGGTTACTCGGCTGTTCCAGTGCTGGTAGGTACCTGGGCAGGCGCTACGTTCACGCCGCTCACCTTAAATACGGCGCCCACCTGTGCGGCCACTCCAAGTCCAGATGGGATTGTGAGTTGCGATTTGCACGGTGCTGTTATCACGGCTGGGGCTGAGCATTCGTTGTTGCTGGACACCAACGGGCGCATTTGGGCCTGGGGTGGTAACAGCCGTGGCCAATTGGGCACCGGCAACACCATCGGGCAACCAAGCCCGTATCAATTAAGCACACTAGTTAACTTTGTGGGCCTCAGCGCGGGGGCTTACCACACCACTGCCATGGCCAGCGCCAGCGGCGACTTAACTGTAGATGGCGCAGCTTATGCCTGGGGCGATAACACCGCAGGTCAACTTGGCCTTGGCACGGTAGAGCTTTACCGCTCTGCGCCATCGTTGGTACCCTTGACTCCCGGCAGCACCGTGGCAGCCTTCGCCGCTGGCGGTAACCGTAGCCATGCCATTGCTACCATCGCCGATAAGTCCACTTATCTGTTCACCGCCGGTAACATTTTGGCTGGGCAACCCGCCGGTGGTAACCGGCCAATTCCAGTAGTGCAAATCAAAGCAGCCGGTAGCGATCCCGTGCCTGCCTCGGCCGTTAAGGTTACGGTTGGTAGCGAACACTCATTGGCTTACTTCAACGGTGAACTGCACAGTTGGGGTGACAACGCATATGGCCAGTTAGGCCACCCGGGCACTGCTGGGCACGGCGGTTACTGGACTGTAACTGCCCCTGGCGCCGACATCGCGGTTCCAGTGCCTTACCAAGTCACCGTTACCCCCAAGCCTGAGTCTTTGAAGACGGTTCCTGAACTCCATGGCACCGTCTCGGTAGTAAATGACAACGACTTTGAGCTAGCAGTTGGCATTACCCTGACTGATACCTTTGAAAATTCTGATGTAGTCTGCCACATTGACACTCACGCCGATGCGGGCGCCCTGTATACCTCCCTGCCTGAGGGCAAGGTTGTTAAAGTGGCGGCTGGGGCCGAACATACCTTGGCCTTGGCCGATGATGGGGCACTGTGGGCCTGGGGCCATAACCAATACGGGCAATTAGGTATTACTGCGCCTACTGCAGAAACCCTAACCCAACAAGTTGGCGAACCTACTAAGGTTGTGTTCTACAACGGCCTTACCCCGTTAGTAACGCAACCCACCATTAAGGCAATTGCCGCCAGCGAATTCAGCAGCTATGCAGTTGATACCACTGGTCAGCTTTGGGCCTGGGGCCGTAATCAAAGTGGCCAATTGGGTGACGGTACCTATACGACGCGCACAAACCCAGTACCGGTGCTCTTTGATTCTCCCGTCAAGGTGGAATTAGTGGGAGCAGGCAACCGCCATGCGCTCGCTGTTGATGAGGATGGCAACTTGTGGGCTTGGGGTGACAACTCCGATGGCCAACTGGGTGCTCATGCTGCCCTGGGAGATGCACCCAACTCGGTTAAGCCGGTGAAGGTGCCACTGACTCACATAGTGGCTGCCACTGGTGGCGCTGCCCACTCGGTTGCGCTCGCGGCAGATGGCACTGTTTACACTTGGGGCAACAACACCCAAGGGCAACTCGGGCTAAAGAACACCATTTCCACTGATGTTCCGCAAGTAGCTGTCCCATCCGCCGTAGTATTTGGCATCCAAATTGCAGCGGGTAATTACCACACGATGGTGCTCGATAATGACCGCCAACTGTGGGTAGCTGGTTCCAACGAACACGGTCAACTAGGTATAAATAACCATGATCGTAAACTGGAACCCACCCGGGTAGTTAAGCTGGACAACGGCCAATCCATTATGCAAATCGCCGCCGGTGGCGACCACTCTAATGCGGTTACCTGTGCTGGTACTTGGGACAACGCCAAGCTCACCTGCGATGGCACCACCAACTTGTGGTACTGGGGCGGTTCGGCCGGGGCACCAGATCAGCTAGAACCTGTTAACGCTTACGCCGTATCTGCCGTGGCCGGTAGCGAACCCGTTATTCGCCACAATACCCGCGTGGTTGGCGTGGGCGAAAGCCAACGGGTCTATGAAGAGTACCTCGCTACCGCGATCAGCGCGGGCGGGCACCACACGGTAATCGCCACCACCGCCGGGCAATACCTGGCTGATGGCAGCAGCAACGCTTTTGGTCAGTTAGGCCGTAATAACGCCTGGTTAGTACCCGGAAACAACCGCACCGGCGTGGGCGGGAAAACCTTCCCGTTCACCTGCACTGGCATTGAAGACCCAGATGGCGGCACCGTAACTGCAACCATCAGTTGGGATTCCGGCTTAACCTTCACCGCAGTTCCGGAACTGTGGCCCGCCAGCACCGCTTGCATCGCCAAGGGTGAAAAAGGCCACGGCTTAACCGATTGCGCTACCGGCACTTATGCCGATTCCGATTTCACCAAGTACCGAGGCTACCGCATTACGGTTACGGATGACTTTGCGGGCCAATTTACCGCTCCGGCAGGCCCGAGTGACTGGGCCAAGGTAGGGGCTGAGGTGCCAGGTGACCACACCTGCATCTGGGGCGCCCAACAAACTAGATTGGGCCCTGATGAAACCACCCAGCTAGTTTCCGTACCCGGTGCGCCTTGCGTATTTAACTATACCCAAGAATTCACCATCCCCAGTACCGCTGCCGATGCCGCCAAAGCTTGGCCAAATCCGCAGAGGTACCCCAACGTGGCTCGCATATTCGAGTTAACCGGCCCCGACCCGGAAAACCCGGTTGAAGTACCAACTACTTGGTACGCTGAAGAGTTAGTTGAGGTGGTTCCGGCT
>Ga0268261_10000599_pt1 | contig 22997 bp, 13 predicted proteins | sample TergutNc150P1_FD_190353 | JGI IMG/M metagenome (GOLD analysis project Ga0268261, IMG submission 190353) | Nasutitermes corniger P1 segment gut microbial community from laboratory colony in Florida, USA - Nc150 P1 (SPAdes) (version 2) | ecosystem: Host-associated > Arthropoda: Insects >...
AAGTTACCTGAAAATAACACCCGCCTACAGAGGCTTAAATTTTTAATGTTCCCATAATATCGTTGTTTGAACCATTTCCACTACTGCGAAATGTTTAGATTATACGTTACCTGAAAGTAACACCCGCATACACTTGCTTAGAGTCTTAAGGTTCCGATAATATCGTTGTTTGAAAACTTTCCGCTGCAGCGACATGTTCAGATTGGAGGTTACCTGAAAGTAACACTGGCCCACACAGGCTTAAAGTGTTAATGATCCAATAATATCATTGTTTGAACCCTTTCCCCTGCTGCCACATGTTCAGATTGGAAGTTACTTGAAAGTAACATTGGCCTACAGATTCTTAAAATGTTAATGTTCCGATAATATCGTTGTTTGAAATATTCCCCTGCTGCGACATGTTCAGGTTGGACGTTACCTGAAAGTAACACTGGCCTACAGAATCTTCAAGTGTTAATGTTCCGATAATATCGTTGTTTGTACCACCTCCACTGCTACGACATGTTCTGATTGGACGTTACCTGAAAGTAGCAGTGGCCTACAGATTCTTAATATTGTAATGTTCCGATAAAATCTTTGTTTTAACCATTTCCCCTGCAGCGACATTCTCAGATTGGACGTTACCTGAAAGTAACACTGGCCTACAGAGGGTTAAAGTGTTCATGATCCGATAACATCTTTGTTTGAAACTTTTCCCCTGCTGAGGCATGTTCAGATTGGACGTTACCTCAAAATAACACTGGCCTACAGAAGCTTAATGTGTTAAGATTTAGATAATATCGTAGTTTGAACACTTCGTCTGATGCGACATGTTCAGCTTTGAATTTACCTGAAAGTAACACTGTCCTACAAAGGCTTAAATTGTTATTGTTCCGATAATGTCGTTGTTTGAACAAATTCCCCTGATGCGACATGTTCAGATTGGGCGTTACCTGAAAGTAACACTGGTCTACGGAAGCTGAAAGTGTTAATGTTCGATAATATCTTTGTTTGATCAATTTCCCCTGCTGCGACATGTTCAGATTGTATGTTACCTGAAAGTTACACTGGCCTACAGATACTTAAAGTGTTAATTTTCCGATAATATCGTTTCTTGAACACTTTCCACTGCTGCGACATGTTCAGATTGGACGTAACCTGAAAGTAACACTGGCCTACAGAAGCTTAACGTGTTAAGGTTCCGATTATATCGTTTTTGATCTATTTCAACTGTTCCGACATGTCAAGATTGGATGTTACCTGAAATTAATACTGGCCTACAGACGCTTAAATAGTAATATTCCCATATTATCGTTGTTTGAAGCCTTCCCTTCTGCGACATTTTCAGATTCGACGTTACCTGAAAGTAACACTGGCCTACATAGGCTTAAAATGTTAAGGTTCCAATAGTATTGTTGCTTGAACATTTTTCACTGCTGCGACATGCTCACATTGTACGTTACGTGAAAGTAAATAGTGGCCTATAGAGTCTTAAAGTGTTAAGGTTCCAATAATATCATTGTTTGAAAACTTTCCTCTGCAGCGACATTTTCAGATTGAATATACCTGGAAGTAGCACAGGCCTACAGAGGCTTAAAGTGTTAATGTTCCGATAATATCGTTGTTGTAAAACTTTCCGCTTCTGCGACATGCTTAGATTGGTGGTAACCTGAAAGTAACACTGGCCTACAGAGGCTTAAAGTGTTAATTTTCCGAAAATATCGTTGTTTGAACACTTCCCCTGCTGTGACATTTTCAGATTGGATATTACCTGGCAGTAACACTGGCCTACAGAGCCTTAAATTGTTAATGTTCCGATAATATCGTTGTTTGAACACCTTCACTTTCTGCGACAAGTTCAGTTTGGATGTTAACTGAAAGTAACACTGGACGACAGACGCCTAAAGTGTTAATTTTCCTATAATATCGTTGCTTGAGAACTTTCCACTTCTGCGAAATGTTAAGATTGGTCATTACCTGAAAATGACACTGGTTACAGATATTTAATGTGTTGTTGTTCCGATAATATCGTTGTTTTAACTTTTTACCCTACTGCGACATATTCAGATTGGAAGTTACCTGAAAGTAACAGTGGCCTACAGAGGCTTCAAGTGTTAATGTTCCGATAATATTGTTGTTTGAACAGTTTCAACTGCTGCGAAATGTTCAGATTGAGCGTTACCTGAAAGTAACTGTGGCCTAAAGATGCTTAAGATGTTAAACTTCCGATAATATCGTTGTTTGAACAATTTTCCCCCGCTGCGACATGTTCAGATTGAGCGTTACCTGAAAGTAACACTGGCCTACACAGGCTTAAAGTGTTCATGTTCTGATAATATCGTTGTTTGAACTCCTTCCCCTGCTGCGGCTTTTTCAGATTGGAAGTTACGTGAAAATAACACTGGCCTAAAGAGGCTTAATGTTTTAATGTTTAGATTATATCGTTGTTAGAACACTTTCCCCTGCTGCGACATATATTGAATGGACGTTAACAGAAAGTAACGCTGACCTACAAAGTCTTAATGTGTTAATGTTCCTATAATTTTTTGTTTGAACCGCATTTCCCCTGCTACGACATATTCACATTGTACAATACTTGAAAGTAAAATTGGACTACAGAAGCTTAAAGTGTTAATGTTCAAAAAATATCGTTGTATTTACAATTTCCCTGGCTGCGACATGTTCAGATTGAACATTACCTGAAAGGAACACTGGCCTACAGAGGCTTAACGTGTTAAAGATTCGATAATAAATTTTTTTTAAAACTTTCCACTGCTCCGACATGTTAAGATTGGAGGTTACCTGAAAGTAACACTGTCCTACTGTGGCTTAAAGTGTTAATGCTCCGATAATATCGTTGCTTGAACGTTTTTCCCCTGCTGGGACATGTTCAGATTGGATGTTACCTGATAGTAACACTGGCCTACATATGTTTAACGTGTTAGGGTTCCGATAATATTGTTGTGTGAATCCTAACCACTGCAGCGACATGGTCAGATTGGACGTTACCTGAAAGTAATACCGGCCTACAGAGGCTTAAATTGCTAAGGTTACGATAATATTATTGTTTGAACCATTTCCACTGCTGCGACATGTTCAATTGGATGTTACCTGAAAGTACCACCGGCCTGCAGAGGCTTAAAATGTTAAGGTTCCAATAATATAGTTGTTTGAACGCTTTCCACTGCTGCGACATGTTCAGATTGGACGTTACCTGAAAGTAATACCGGCCTACAGAGGCTTAAATTGTTAATGTTACGATAATATTTTTGTTTGAACCCTTTCCACTGCTGCGACATGTTCAGTTTGGATGTTACCTGAAAGTAACTCTTGCCTACAGAGGCTTAAAATGTTAAGGTTTCTATAATATAGTTGTTTGTATCCTTTCCACTGCTGCGACATGTTGAGATTGGAGGTTACCTGATAGTAACCCTGGCCTACAGAGACTTAAAGTGTCGATGTTCCGATAAATTCGTTGTTTTAACCGCTTCCCCTGCTGCGACATGTTCAGATTGGACTTTACCTGAAAGTAACACTGGACTACATTGGCTTAAAGTGTTAATGTCCAGATAATATCGGTGTTTGAACACTCTCCCCTGCTGCGACATGTTCAGATTGGACGTTACCTGAAAGTAACACTGGCCTACAGGGTCTTAAAGTGTTAAAGTTCCGATAATATCGTTGTTTGAACTCTTTACCCTACTGCGACATGTTCAGGTTGGACGTTACCTGAAAGTAACACTGGCCTACAGAGGCTTAAAATGTTAAGATTTCGATAATAGCGTTGTTTGAACTTCTTACCCTAATGCGACATGTTCAGATTGGGCGTTACCTGAAAGTGGCAATGGCCTGCAGAAACTTAAAAGGTTAAGGTTCCGATAATATCGTTATTTTAACACTTTCCCCTTCTGCGACATGTTCAGGTTGCAAGTTAACTGAAAGTTACACTGGCCTACACAGGCTTAAAGTGGTAATGATCCGATATCTATGTTTGAAACATTTCCCCTGCTGCGGCATGTTCAGATTAGACGTTACCTGAAAGTAACACTTCCCTACAGAGACTTAAACTGTTAATGTTCCGATAATATAGTTGTTTGAAACTTTTCTACCTGCTGCGGCATGTTCACATTAGAAGTTACCTGAAAGTAATACTGGAATACAGAGACGTAAAGTGTTAATATTCCGACAATATCGTTGTTTGAACCCTTTACCCTACTGCGAAATGTTCAGATTGGACGTTACCTGAAAGTGGCGCTGGCCTACAGAGTCTTAATGTGTTAAGGTTCCGATAATATCGTTGCTTGAACACTTTCCACTTCTGCGACATGTCCAGATTGGAAGTTAACTGATATTTACACTAGCCTACAGAGGCTTAATTTGTTAATGATCCAATAATATCGTTGTTTGAAATATTTCCTCTGCTGCGACATGCTCAAATTGGCCGTTACATGAAAGTAACACTTAACTACACAGGCTTAAATTGTTAAAGTTCCTAAAATATCTTTGAACTGTTTCCATTGTTGCGACTTTTTCAGATTGAAAGTTACCTGAAAGTAACACTGGCCTACAGAGGCTTAAAGGGTTAATGTTCCGATAATATCTTTGTTTGAAAAGTTTCCCCTACTGCGACATGTTCAGATTGGACGTTACCTGAAAGTAACACTGGCCTACAGAGGCTTAAAGGGTTAATGTTCCGATAAAATGGATGTTTGAACATTTTCCTTGCTGCGACATGTTCAGATTGAACGTTACCTGAAAGTAACACTGGCCTACAGAGGCTTAAATTGTTAATCTGGTGTTAATATCGTTGTTAGAACACTTTCCCTGCTGCGACATGCTCAGATTTGATCTTAACTGAATGTAAGAACTGACCAAAGGGGAATAAAGTGTTAATGTTCCGATAATATCGTAGTTTGAAATTTTTCCCCCTCTCCGACATATTCAGATTGGACGTTACCTGAAAGTACACTGGCCTACAGAGTCTTAAATTGTTAGTGTTGCGATAATGTCGTTGTTTGATCACTTTCCCCTGCTGCGAAATGTTCAGATTAGACGTTACCTGAAAGTAGCACTGGCCTACAGAGACTTAAACTGTTAATCTTCTGATAATATCGTTGTTTCAACAATTTCACCTGCTGCGACATGTTCAGATTGGACGTTACCTGAAAGTAACACGGGCAAACAGAGGCTTAAAGTGTTAATATTCCGATAATATCGTTGCTTGAACACTTCCCAATTCTGCGACATGTTAAGATTGGTTGTTACCTGAAAGTAACACTGGCCTACAGAGGTTTAAAGTGTTAATGTTCCGATAATATGGTTGTTTGAACCCTTTCCCCTGCTGCGGCATATTCAGATTTGAAGTTACCTGAAAGTAACTCTGGACTACACAGTCTTACAGTGATAATATTCCGATAATATCATTGTTCGAAACATTTCCCCTGCTTCAGCATGTTCAGATTGGACGTTACCTAAAAGTAGCACTGGCCTACATGGTTTTATAGTGTAAATGTTCCGATAATATCGTTGTGTGAAACATTTTCGCAACTGCGACATGTTCAAATTGGGAGTTACCTGAAACTAACACTGGCCTAAAGAGGCTTATAGTGTAAATATTACGATAATATCGTTGTTTGAACCCTTTCCCCTGCTGCGACACGTTCAGCTTGGAAGTTACCTGAAAGTAACACTGGCCTACAGAGGCTTAAAGTGTAAATGTTCCGATAATATCGTAAATTGAACCGTTTCCCCTGATGCGACATGTCCAGATTGGAAGTTACCTGAAAGTAACACTGGCCTACAGAGGCTTAATGTGTTAAATTTCCGATAATATCGTGCTTTGAACTATTTCCACTGCTGCGACATGCTCAGATTGGATGTTACCTGAAAGTAACACTGGCCTACAGAAGCTTAAATTATTAACGTTCCGATAATATCATTCTATGAACCATTTCCACAGCTGCGACTTATTCAGATTGGACGTTACCTTAAAGTAGCGCTGGGCTGCAGAGTCTTAAAGTGTTAATGTTCCGATAATATCGTTGTTTGAAACATTTCCACTGCTGCGACATGTTCAGATTGAACGTAACCTGAAAGTAACACAGGCCTACAGAGGCTTAAAGTGTTGAAGTTCCCATAATATCGTTGTTTCAACACTTTCCACTGATTGGACATGTTCACATTGGAAGTTACCTGAAAGTAACACTGGCCTACCGTGGCTTAATATGTTAAAGTTCCGATAATATCGTTTTTTGAAACATTTCCACTTCTACGACATGTTCAGATTGGATGTTACCTGAAAGTAACACTGGCCAACAGAGGCTTAAAGCGTTGATGTTCCGATAATACCGTCGTTTGAACCATTTCCCCTGCCGCGACATGGTCAGTTTGGAGGTTACCTGAAAGTAACACTGGCCTACAGAGTCTTAAAGTGTTAAGGTTCCGATAATATCTTTGTTTGAACTCTTTCCCCTGCTGCGACATGTTCATATTGGAAGTTACCTGAAAGTAACACTGGCCTACAAAGTTTTAAAGGGTAAATTTTCCGAAAATATAGTTTTATGAAACAATTCCTGTGCTGCGACATGTTCAGATTGGACGTTACCTGAAAGAAACTCTGGCCTACAGAGTCTCAAAGCGTTAACGTTCCGATAATATCGTTGTTTGAACAATTTCACCTGCTGCGACATTTTCAGATTGGACGTTACCTGAAAGTAACCGTGGCCTACAAAATCTTAAATTTTTAAAGTTCCAATAATATTTTTCTTTGAACCATTTCCAGTGCTGTGACATGTTCAGATTGGACGTTACCTGAAAGTAACTCTGGCTTGCAAAAGCTTAAAGTGTTAACGTTCCCATAATGTCGTTCTTTGAACCATTTCCTCTGCTGCGACTTATACATTTTGGACGTTACATGAAAGTAGCGCTGACCTACAGAGCCTAAAAGTGTTAATGTTCCGATAAAATCGTGGTTTCAAATATTTACACTGCTGCGACATGTTCAGATTGAACGTAACATGAAAGTAACACTGGCCTACAAAAGCTTGAAGTGTTGAGGTTCCCATAAAATACTTGTTTGAAATCTTTCCACTGATGCGACATGTTCAGATCGGATGTTACCTGAAAGTAAACCTGGCTTACAGTGGCTTAATGTGTTAAGTTTCTGATATTATCGTTGTTTGAACCATTTCCACTGCTGCGACATGCTCACATTGGACGTTACCTGAAAGTAGCACTTGCCTACAGAGGCTTAAGTGTTAAAGTTCCAATAATATAGTTGTTTGAAACATTTCCACTGCTGCGACATTTTCAGATTGGACGTTACCTGAAAGTAACACTGTCCTACAGAGGCTTAAATTGTTAAAGTTCCGATAATATCGTTGTTTGAACAATTTCACCTGTTGCGACATGTTCAGATTGGACAATACCTGAAAGTAACACTGGCCTACAGATGTTTAAAGTGTTAATATTCCGACAGTATCGTTGTTTGAACACTTTTCTCTGCTGCGACATGATGTGATGGGAAGTTACCTGAAAGATACACTGGCCTACGGAGGATAAATCTGTTAATCTTCTGATAATATCGTTGCTTGAACACTTCCCCTGCTGCGAAATTTTCAGATGAGACATTACCTAAAAGTAAGAACTGGCCAACAGATGCTTAAAGAGTTAATGTTCAAATATTATCGTTGTTTGAAAACTCTCCGCTGCTGCGACATGTTCAGATTGAACGTTACCTGATTGTAACACTGGCCTACCGATGCTTAACGTAGTAATGTTCCGATAATATCGTTGTTTGTACCTTTCCCCTGATGCGACATGTTCAGATTCGAAGTTACCTGAAAGTAACACAGGCCTACAGAGACTTAAAGCGTTAACATTCCCATAATATCGTTGTTTGAACACTTTCACCTGCTGCGACATGTTCAGATTAGACGTTACCTAAAAGTAACACTAGCCTACAGAAGCTGAAATTGTCAATGTTCCGATAACATATTTGCTTGATAAACTTCCACTTCTGCGACATGTTAAGATTGGATGTTACCTGAAAGTAACACTGGCCTACAGAGACATAAAGTGTTAATTTTCCTATAATATCGTTGTTTGAACACTTTACCCATCTGCGATATGTTCAGAATGGACGTTACCTGAAAGAAACACTGGCCTACCGAAGCTTAAATAGTTAATGTTCTGATAATATCGTTGTTTGAAACATTGCCCCTGCTGCGACATGTTCAGATTGGAAGTTACCTGTATGTAACACTGGCCTACAGAGGCTTAAAGTGTTAATGTTCCGATAATATCGTTGTTTGAAAAATTTTCCCTGCTGCGACATGTTCAGATTGGAGGTTACCTGAAAGTAACAATGGCCTAGAGAGGCTTAAAGTATTAATGTTGCGGTAATATCGTTGTTTGAACCCTTTCCACTTCTGCGACATATTAAGATTGGAAGTTACCTGAAAGTAACAATGGCCTACGGAGGCTTAAATAGTAGATTTTCCGATAAAACCGTTGTTTGTACCATTTCCCCAGCTGCGACATGTTCAGATTGTAAGTTACCTGAAAGTAACCCTGGCATACACAGTCTTAAAGTGTTAAAGTTCCGATAATATCGTTGTTTGAAAACTTTCCCCTGCTGCGACATGTTCAGGTTGGGATTTACCTGAAAGTAACACTGGTCTACAGAGGCTTAAATTGTTAAGGTTCCGATAGTATCGTTGTTTGAATCCTTTCACCTGCTGCGACATGTTCAGATTGGAAGTTACCTGGAAGTAACACTAACCTGCAGGGGCTTAAAGTGTAAATGTTCCGATAATATAGTTTTTGAACCCTTTCCTCTGCTGCGAGATATTCAGATTGGACGTTACCTTAAAGTAACACTGGCCGACAGAGCCTTAAAGCGTTAACGTTCCGATAATATCTTTGTTTCAACATTTTCACCTGCTGCGACATGTTCAGATTGGAAGTTACCTGAAAGAGACGCTGCAATGCAGAGGCTTAAAGTGTTAATGTTCCGATAATATCGTTGTTTGAATACTAACCCCTGCTGCGACATATTCAGATTGGAAGGTACCTGAAAGTAACACTGGTCTACAGAGGCTTAAATTGTTAAATTTCCGATAATAGCTTTGTTTGAACACTTTCCACTGCTGCGACATGTTCAGATGGGATGTTACCTGAAAGTAGCACTGGCCTAGAGGGGCTTAAATTGTTAAGATTCCGATAATATCGTTGTTTGAACTCTTTCTACTGCTGCGACGTTTTCAGATTGGACGTTACCTGAAAGTAACACTGGCCTACAAATTCTTAAAATGTTAAGGTTCCCATAATATCATTGTATGAACGCTTTCCACTGATCCGTCATGTCCAGATTGGAAGTTCCCTGAAAGTGACACTGGCCTACAGAGACTTAAAGTATTATTGTTCAGATAATTTCTTTGTTTGAATCCCTTCCCCTGCTGCGAAATGTTCAGATTGGTTGTTACCTGAAAGTAACACTGGACTAGAGAGGCTTAAAGTGTTTATGTTCCGACAATATCGTTTTTTGAAACCTCTCCCCTGTTGAGACATGTACAGATTGGAAGTTACCTGAAAGTAACACTGGCCTACAGAGGATTAAAGAGTTAATGTTCCGATAATATCGTTGTTTTTACCCTTTCCGATGCTGTGACATGTTCAGATTAGACGTTACCTGAAAGAACAATGGCCTACAGAGGCTAAAATTGTTAATGTTCCGATAATATCGTTGTTTCAACTCTTTCCCCTGCTGTGACATTTTCAGATTGGACGTTGCCTGATAATAACACTGCTCTACAGGTTCTTAAATTGTTCATGTTCGGATCATATAGTTGTCTGAACACTTTCCCCTGCTGCGCCATGTTCAGATTGGTTGTTACCTGAAAGTAACAATGGCCTACAGAGGCTTTCAGTGTTAATGTTCCGATAATATCGTTGTATGAAATCTTTCCACTGCCACGTCATGTTCAGATTGGACGTTACCTGAAAGTAACACTGGCCTACAGAGGCTTAAAATGTTAAGGTTCCGATAATATCGTTGTTAGAACACTTACCGTACTGCGACATGTTCAGACTGGAAAGTACCTGAAAGTAGCACTGGACTACAGAGGCTTAAAGTGTTTAGGTTCCAATAATATCGTTGTTTGAACGATTTCGACTGCTGCGAATTGTTCAGAATGGTAGTTAAATAAAAGTAACACCTACCTACAAAGGCTTAAAGTGTTAATGATCTAATAATATCGTCGTTTGAACCCTTTCCCCTGCTGCGGCATGTTCAGATTGGATGTTACCTGAAAGTAACACTCACCTACATAGGCTTTAATTGTTTATATTCCGATAATATTGTTGTTTGAACGCTTTGCCCTGCTGCGGCATGTTCAGATTGGACGTTACCTGAAAGTAAAACTGGCCTACAGAGACTTAAAGTGTTAATATTCCAATAATATCGCCGTTTGAAAAGTTTCACCTGCTGCGACATGTTCAGTTTGGACGTTACCTGAAATAAACACTGGCCTACAGAAGCTTAAATTGTTAATGTTCCGATAATATCGTTGCTTGTAAATTTTCCACTTCTGCGACATGATAAGGTTGGAAGTTACCTTAAAGTAACACTGACCTACAGAGGATTAAAGTGTTAATATTCCGATAATATCGTTGTTTCATCCCTTTCTCCTGCAGCGACATGCTCAGATTGGAAGTTACCTGAATGAAACTCTGGCTTACAGAGGCTTATATTTTAAATGTGCGGATAATATCGTGGTTTCAAACATTTCCCCTGCTGGACATATTCAGATTGGAAGTTAACTGAATGTAACTCTGGCCTACAGAGGCTTATAGTGTAAATATTCCGATAAAATCTTTGTTTGAACAATTTCCCTGTTCCGACAAGTTCAGATTGGAAGGTACCTGAAAGTAACACTGGCCTAAAGAGGCTTAAATTGTAAATGTTCCTATAATATCGTTGTTTGAACCCTTTCCCCTGCTGCGACATGTTCAGTTTGGAAGTTACCTGAAAGTAAGACTGGCCTACAGAGGCTTAAAGTGTAAATGTTCCGATAATATCGTTGTTTGAACCATTTCTGCTGCTGCTACTTGTTCAGTTTGAAAGTTACCTGAAAGTAACACGGCCTAGAGAGGTTTAAAGTGTTAATTTTCCTATAATATTGTTGTTTGAAACCTTCAACCTACTGCGACATGCTCAGATTGGATGTTACCTAAAAGTAACTCTGGCCTACAGAGGCATAAAGTGTTAATTTTCCTATAATATCTTTGTTTGAAAATTTTTCCCTGCTGCGGCATGTTCAGGTTTCACGTTACCTGAAAGTAACACTGGCCTACAGAGGCTTAAACTGTTAAGGTTCCGATAATATCTTTATTTGAAAAATATCCCCCTCTGCGACATGTTCAAATTGGACGTTACCTGAAAGTAGCACTGCCCTACAAACGTTTAAAGTGTTAAGGTTCCGATAATAACTTTGTTTAAAAACTTTCCCTGCTGCGACATGTTCAGATGGGATGTTACCTGAAAGTAACACTCGCCTACAGATACTTAAATTGTAAAAGTTCCGATAATATCGTTATTTAAACATTTCCCCTGCTGCGACATGTTCAGATTGGACGTTACCTGAAAGTAATACTGGCCTACAGAGGCATAAATTTGTTAAAGTTCCGATAATATCATTGTTTGAACAATTTTCACTGATGCGAAATGTTCAGATTGGACGTTACCTGAAAGTAACACTGGACTACAGAACCTTAAAGTTTTAAGGTTCCGATAATATCGTTGTTTGAACCATTTCCACTGCTGCGACATACTGAAATGGGCGTTACCTGAAAGTAACACTGGCCTACAGACGCTTAAATTGTTAAGGTTCCAATAATATCGTTGTTTGAACACTTTCCTCTGCTGCGATATTTTCAGATTGGACGTTACCTGAAAGTAACAATGGCATACAAAGCCTTAAATTGTTAATGTTTCGATAATATTGTTGTTTGAAACCTTCTCCTACTGCGACATATTCAGATTGGACCTTACCTGAAAGTAACACTGGCCTACAGAAACTTAAATGTTAATGTTCCGATAATATCGTTGTTTGAAACATTCCGCTGCTGCGATATGTTCAGAATGGACGTTACCTGAAAGTAACACTGGCCTACAGAGACTTAAAGTGTTAATGTTACGATAATATCGTTGTTTGACCCATTTCCACTCCTGCGACATGTTCAGTTTGTACGTTACCTGAAAGTAACACGGGCCTACAAAGGCTTAAAGTGTTAATCTTCCGATAATATCGTTGTTTGAACACTTCCCCCGCTGCGACATTCTCAGATTGGAATTTACCTGAAAGTAAAAACTGGCCTATTGAAGATTATATTGTTAATGTTCCCATAAAATCGTTGTTTGAACTCTTACCCCTGCTGCGACATGTTCAGGTTGGACGTTAACTGAAAGTAACACTGGCCTACAGAGTCGTAAATTGTTAGTGTTCCGATAATGTCGTTCATTGTACCCTTTCCCCTGCTGCAACATGTTCAGATTTGACGTTACCAGAACGTAACTCTGGCCTACAGACTTAAACTGTTAATGTTCCTATAATATCGTTGTTTCAACAATTTCACCTGCTGCGACATCTTCAGATTCGACGTTACCTGAAAGTAACAAGGGCCTACAGATGCTTAAATTGTTAATATCATGAAAAAATCGTTGCTTGAAAACTTTCCACCTCTCCGACATGTTAAGTTTGAAAGTTACCTAAAAGTAACCCTAGCCTACAGAGGTTTAATGTGTTAATGTTCCGATAACATCGTTTTTTGATCACTTTACCCTACTGCGACATGTTTAGATTGGAAGTTACCTGAAAGTATCACTGGCCTACAGAGGCTTAAAGTGTTAATATTCCGATTATATGGTTGTTTGAACTCTTTCCCCTGCTGCGGCATGTTCAGATTGGACGTTACCTAAAGTAGCACTAGCCTACAGAGTCTTAGAGAGTAAATAATCCGTTAATATCGTTGTTTGAACCGTCTCCCCTGCTGCGGCATGTTCAGATTGGACGTTACCTAATAGTAACACTGGCCTACAAAAGCTTTAAGTGTTAATGTTCCGATAATATCGTTGTTTGAAAATTTTCCCCTGCTGCGACATGTTCAGATTGGAAGTTACCTGAAAGTAATAATGGCCTACAGAAGCTGATAGTGTTAATGTTCCGATAATATAGTTGTTTGATCCCTTTCCCCTACTGCGACATGTTTAGATTGGACGTTACCTAAAAGTAACACTGGCCTACAGATTCTTAAAGTGTTCATGTTCTGATAATAACGTTGTTTGAACACTTTCTCCTTCTGCGGCATGTTCAGTTTGGACGTTACCTGAAAGTAACACAGGCCTACAGAGGCATAAATTTTTAAGGTTCCGATAATGTCGTTGCTTGAACCCTTTCGACTGCTTTGACATGTTCAGATTGGACGTTACCTGAAAGTAACACTGGCCTACAGAGGCTTAAATTGTTAAGGTTCCTATAATATCGTTGTTTGAAACCCTTACCCTACTGCGACATGTTCAGTTTGGAAGTTCCCTGAAAGTACCACTGGCCTACAGTAGCTTAAAGTGTTAAGGTTCCGATAATATTGTTGTTTGAACACTTTACACTGCTGCGACATGTTCAGATTGGAAGGTAACTGAAAGTAACACTGGCCTACTGAGACTTAAAGTGTTAGTGGTCTAATAATACAGTTGTGTGGATCCTTTCTTCTGCTGCGGCATGTTAAGATTGGACGTTACCTGAAGGTAACAATGGCCTACATAGGCCATAAGTGTTAATGTTCCGAAAATATCGTTGATTGAATCCTTTCCTCTGCTGCGGCATGTTCATATTGGACGTTACCTGAAAGTAACACTAGACTACGGAGCCTTAAAGTGTTAATATTCCGACAATTTCGTTGCTTGAACACTTTCCACTTCTGCGACATGTTAAGATTAGAAGTTACCCGAAAGTAACACTGGCCTACAGAGGTTTAAAGTGTTAATGTTCCGATAATATCGTTGTTTGAACTCTTTACCCTACTGCGACATGCTCAGAATTGGCGTTACCTAAAAGTAACAATGGCCTACAGAGGCTTATAGTATTAATGTTTCTATAATATCGTTGTTTCAATCTTTTAACCTGCAGCGACATGTTCAGATTAGAAGTTACCTGAAAGTAACACTGGCCTACAGAAGCTTGTAGTGTAAATGTTCGGATAATATCGTTGTTTCAAAACTTCCCCTGCAGCGAAATGTTGCGATTGAAAGTTAAATGAAAGTAACACTGGCCTACTGAGGCTTGTAGTGTAAATATTCTAATAATATCATTGTTTGAACACTTTCCCCTTCTGCGACATGTTAAGATTGGAAGTTACGTGAAAGTAGAACCGGCATACAGGGGCTTAAATTGTAAATGATGCGATAATATCGTTGTATGAAAAGTTTCTCCTGGTGCGACATGTTTAGATTGGAAGTTACCTGAAAGTAACACTGGCCTACATAGGCTTAAAGTGTAAATGTTCCGATAATATCGAAGTTTGAAATCTTTCGTCTGCTGCGACATGTTGAGATTGGACGTTACCTGAAAGTAACACAGGAATACAGAGTCTTAAAGTGTAAATATTCCGATAATATCGTTCTATGAAACACTTTCAACTGCTGCGAAATATTCAGACTGGACGTTACCTGAAAGTAGCATTAGCCTACAGAGGCTTAAAGTGTTAAGATTCCGATAATATTGTTGTTTGAACATTCTCCCCTGCTGCGAAGATGTTCAGATTTGACGTTACCTGATAGTTACACTGGCCTACAGACGCTTAAATTTTTAAAGAATCAATAATATCTTTGTTTGAAAAATTTCCACTGCAGCGACAAGTTCAGTTATGACGTTACCGCAAAGTAACACTGGCAAACAGAGGCTTAAAGTGTTAAACTTCTGATAATATTGTTGTTTGAACACTTCCCATGCTGCGACATGTTCAGATTGGAAGTTACCTGAAAGTAACACTTGCCTACAGATTCTTAAATTGTTAATGTTCCGATAATATCTTTGTTTGGACATATTCACCTGCTGCGACATTATCAGATTGGACTTTACCTGAAAGTAACACAGCCCTAAAGAGGCTTAAATTTTTAATATTCCGATAATATCGTTTCTAGAACACTTTCCACTTTTGCGACATGTTACGATTGGTCGTTACCTGAAAGTAACACTGGCCTACAGAGGATTAAAGTGTTTAAGTTCCGATAATATAGTTTTTTGTACCATTTAAACTACCGCGAATTGATCAGATTGGACGTTACCTGAAAGTAACACTCGCCTACAGAGGCTTAAAATTTGAATGTTCCGATAATATCGTTGTTTGAACATTTTCCCTGCTGCGACATGTTCAGATTGGAAGTCACCAGAAAGTAACACTGGCCTACAGAGGCTTATTGTGTTAATGTTCCGATAATATCGTTGTTTGAACGCTTTCCCCTGCAGCGACATTTTCAGATTGGAAGTTACCTGAAAGTCACTGGCCTACAGAAGCTTATAATGTAAATGTTCGGATAATATCGCTGTTTGTACTATTTCCCCTGCTGTGACATGTTCAGATTGGAAGTTAACTGAAAGTAACACTGGCGTAAAGAGGCTTATAGTGTAAATATTCCGATAATATCGTTGTTTGAGCACTTTACCCTGCTGCGAAATGTTCAGATTGGTAGTTATCTGAAAGTAACACTGGCCTACAGAGGCTTAAAATGTTAAGGTTCCGATAATATCGTTGATTGAACTCATTCCCTTTCTGCGACCTGTTGAGATTGGATGTTACCTTAGAGTAACACTCGACTACAGATGGTTAAATTGTAAATATTCGGATAATATCGTTGCTTGAACACTTTCCGCTGCTGCGACATGTTCAGACTGGATGTTGCCTGAAAGAAGCACTGGCCTACAGAGGCTTAAATTTTAAAGTTCCGATAATATCTTTTGTTTGAAATTTTTCCCTCCTGCGACATGTTCAGATTGGACGTTAGTTGAATGAAACACTGGTCTACAGAGGCTTAAATTGTTAATTTTACGATATTATCGTCGTTTGAACAATTTCCACTGATACGACATGTTCAGATTGGAAGTTACCTGAATGTAACACTGGCCTACAGTGACTTAAAATGTTAAGATTCCGCTAATATCGTTGTTTGAAATATTTCCCCTGCTGCGACATGTTCAGATTGGAAGTTACCAGAAAGTAACACTGGCCTAGAGAGGCTTAAAGTGTTAATGTTCCCATAATATCGTTGTTTGTAAAATGTACCCTGCTGCGACATGTTCAGATTTGACGTTACCTGAAAGTAACACTGGCCTACAGAGGCTTAAATTATTAATGTTCCGATAATATCGTTGTGTGTACATTTCCACTTCTGCGACATTTTCAGATTGGAGGTTACCTTAAAGTAACACTGGTCTACAGAGGCTTAAATCGTTGATGATCCGATAATACCGTTGTTTGAACCATTTCCCCTGCTGCGACATTTTCAGATTCGACGTTACCTGAAAGTAACAGTGGCCTACAGAATCTTAATTTGTTAAGGTTCCGATAATATCGTTGTTTGAACATTTTCCCCTACTGCGACTTGTTCAGATTGGAGGTTACCTGAAAGTAACAATGGCCTACAGAGGCTTTAAGCGTTAAGGTTCCGATAATATCGTTGTTTGAATCCTTTCGACTGCTACGACATGTTCAGATTGGTGGTTACCTGAAAGTAACACTGAGCTACAAGTTCTTAAATTGTTAAGTTTCGGATAATATCGTTGTTTGTAAACTATATCTCTGCTGCGACATGTTCAGATTGGAGGTTACCTGAAAGTAACATTGGCCTACAGAGGCTTAAATTTTTAAAGTTCCGATAATATCGTTGTTTGAATCTTTCCCCTGCTGCGAAATGTTCAGATTGGATGTTACCTGAAAGTAACACTGGCCTACAGAATCTCAAAGTGTTAACGTTACTATAATATCGTTGTTTGAACCCTTTCCCCTTTTGCGACATGTTCAGATTGGAGGTTATCTTAAAGTAATTCTGGCCTACAGAGCCTTAAAATGTTAAGGTTCCGATAATATCGTTGTTTGAACACTTCTCCCTGCTGCGACATGTTCAGATTGCATGTTACTTGAAAGTAACACTGGCTACAGAATCTGAAATTGTTAATGTTCCGATAATATCGTTGTTTGAACCCTTTCCCCTGCTGCGACATGTTCAGATTGGAAGTTAGCTGAAAGAAACCCTGTCGTACAGAGGCTTAAAGTTTTATGTTCCGATAATATCTTTGTTTGAAAAATTTCCCCTGCTGCGATATGTTCAGATTGGAAGTTAAATGAAAGTAACACTGGCCTACAGAGGCTTAAAGTGTAAATGTTCCGATAATATCGTTGTTTGAACCCTTTCCCCTGCTGCGACATGTTCAGATTGGAAGTTAGCTGAAAGAAACCCTGTCGTACAGAGGCTTAAAGTTTTATGTTCCGATAATATCTTTGTTTGAACAATTTCCCCTGCTGCGATATGTTCAGATTGGAAGTTAAATGAAAGTAACACTGGCCTACAGAGGCTTAAAGTGTAAATGTTCCGATAATATCGTTGTTTGAAAACTTTCCCCTGCTGCGACATGTTCAGATTGGACGTTACCTGAAAGTAACACTGGCCTACAGAAACTTAAAGTGTTAAGTTTCCTATAATATCGTTGTTTGAACCCTGACCCCTGCTGTGACAAGTTCAGATTGAAGTTTACGATAATAGAATGTTTGAAACCTTTCCACTGCTCCGACATATTCAGATTGGATGTTACCTTAAAGTAACACTCACCTACAGAGGCTTAAATTGTTATGATTCCGATTATATCGTTGTTTGAACAGTTTCCCCTGCTGCGACATGTGCAGATTGGAGGTTACCTGAAAGTAACACTGGCCTAGAAAGGCATAAATTGTCAATGTTCCCATAATATCGTTGTATGAACCATTTCCCCTTCTGCGTCATTTTCACATTGGAAGTTACCTGAAAGTAACTTTTGTCTACCGAGTCTTAAAATTTTAATGTTCCGACAATATCGTTTTTTGAACACTTTTCCCTGCTGCGACATGTTCAGATTGAACGTTACCTGAAAGTAATACTGGACTACAGAGGCTTAAATTGTTAATGATCCGATAAAATAGTTTCTTCAACTATTTCCTCTGCTGCGACATGTTCAGATTGGAAGTTACCTGAAAGTAACACTGTCCTACAGAGGCCTAAATCGTTATTGTTCCGATAATGTCGTTGTTTGAACCCTTTCCTCTCCTGCGACATGTTCAGATTGGACGTTACTTGATTGTAACCTTGCCTACTGAGCCTTAATTTCTTAAAGTTCCGATAATATCGTTTTTTGGAAATCTTCCCATGCTGCGACATGTTCAGATTGGATGTTACCTGAAAGTAACATTGGCCTACAGTGGCTTAAAGTGTTAATGTTCCAATAATATCATTGTTTGAACCTTTCTTCCTTGCTGCGTCTTGTTGACTTTGGATGTTACGTGAAAGAAACACTGGCCTACAGAGGCTTAAGGTGTTAAAGTTCCGATAATATCGTTGTTTTAGCCCTTTCCCCTGCTGCGACATGTTCATATTGGACGTTACCTGAAAGTAACATGGGCCTTCAAAGGCTTAAAGTGTTAATGTTCCGATAATATCTTTGTTTTTAACTATATCACTTGCTGCGAAATGTTCAGATTTTACGTTACCTGAAAGTAACACTGTCCTACACAGGCTTAAATTGTTAATGTTCCGATAATATCGTTGTTTGATCCCTTTCCCCTGCTGCGACATGTTCAGATTGGTTGTTAAATGAGAGTTACATTGGCCTACAGAGGTTCAAAATATTAATGTTCCGATAATATCGTTGTTTGAACAATTTCCCCTGCTGCGACATGTTCAGATTGGACGTTACCTGAAAGTCACATTGGCTTATAGTGGCTTAAATTGTTAATGTTCCATTATAATCGTTGTTTGTACACTTTCCCCTGCTGCTACATGTTCAGATTGGTGGTTACCTTAAAGTAACACTGGCGTACAGATGCTTTAATTGTTAATGTTCAGATAATATCGTTGTTTGAATTATTTCCCCTGCTGCGACATGTTCAGATTGGACGTTACATGAATGTAACTCTGGCCTACAGAGTCTTAAAGTGTTTATGTTCCGATAATACGGTTGTTTGAACACTTTCCCCTGCCTTGACATATTCAGATTGGAAGTTACCTGAAAGTAACCCTGGCCTACAGATTCTTAATTTGTTATGGTTCCTATAATATCGTTGTTTGAACACTTCCTCTGCTGTGGCAAGTTCAGATTGGACGTAGTCTGAAAGCAACACTGGCGTACAGTTTGCCTAAATTGTTAAGGTTCCAGTAATATCGTTGTTTGGCGATTTTCCCCTGCTGAGACATGTTCAGTTTGGAAGTTACTTGAAAGTAACAGAGGCCTACAGGGGCTTAAATTGTTAATGTTCGGGTAATATTGTTGTATGAAAATTTTCCCCTGCTGCGACATGTTCAGAATGGAAGTTTCCTGAAAGTAACACTGGCATACAGAAGCTTAAAGTGTTAATGTTTCGAGAATGCCGTTGTTTGAACCATTTCCCCTGCTGCGACATGTTCAAGTAACACTGGCCTACAGTGGCTTAAATTGTTAATGTTCCGATAATATCGTTTTTTGAAATATTTCCCCTGCAGCGACCAGTTCAGATTGGAAATTACCTGAAAGTAACACTGTCCTAAAGAGGCTTAAATTTTTAATGTTCCGATAATATCTTTGTTTGAACTCTTTGCCCTGCTGCGACATATTCAGATAGGACGTTCCCCGAAAGTAACACTGGCCTACTGAGGCTTAAATTGTTAATGTACCGATAAAATCGTTGTTTGAAACATTTCCCCTGCTGCGACATGTTCAGATTGGAATTTACTTGAAAGTAACACTGGCCTACATAGGTTGAAGGTTAAAGTTTCCGATAATAACGTTGTTTAAATTTTTCGCCTGCAGCGACATGTTCGGATTGGAAGTTACCTGAAAGTAACACTGGACTACAGAGACTTAAAGTGTTAAGGTTCCGATTATATCGTTGTTTGAATACTTTCCTCTGCTGCGACATGTTCAGATTGGACGTTACTTGAAAGTAACACTTGCCTACAGAAGCTTAAAACGTTAATGTTCCAATAATATCGAATTTGAACATTTTCCCCTGCTGCGACATGTTCAGATTGGAAGATACCTGAAAGTAACACTGGCCTACAGAGGCTTAAATTGTTCATGTTCCGATAATATCGTTGTATGAAATCTTTCCCCTGCTGCGAAATGTTCAGATTGGATGTTACCTGAAAGTAATACTGGCCTACAGAGAATTAAATTGTAAATGTTCCGATAATCTCGTTGTTTGAAACGTTTCCCCTGCTGCGACATGTTCAGATTGGAAGTTAACTGAAAGTAACACAGGCCTTCAGAGTGTTAAAGTGTTAATGATCCGATAATATCGTTGTTTAAATATTAACCCCTAGTGCGAGATGTTCAAATTGGACGTTACCTGAAATTAAACTGGACTACAGAGTCTTAAAGTGGTAAGGTTACAATAATATCCTTGTTTTAACCCCAACTCCTGCTGCGACATGTTCAGATTGGAAGATACCAGAAAGTAACACTAGCCTACAGATGCTTAAATTGTTAACTTTAAGATAATAGCGTTGTTTGAACTCTTTCCACTGCTGCGATATGTTCAGATTGGAAGTTACCTGAAAGTAACACTGGCCTACAGAGTCTTAAAGTGTAAAGATTCCGATAATATCGTAGTTTGAACACTTTCCCCTGCTGCGACGTGTTCAGATTGGACGTTACCTGAAAATAACCCTGGCCTACAGTGGATTAAAATGTTAATATTCCCATAATATCGTTGTTTGAAACCTTTCCCCTTCCGCGAAATGCATAGATTGGTGGTTACCTGAAAGTAACACTGGTCTACAGAGGCTAAAACTGTTCATTTTCCAATAATATTGTTGTTTGAACAGTTTCCTCTGTTGCGACATGTTCAGATTGGAGGTTACCTGAAAGTAACACTGGCCTACAGGGTCTTAAATTGTTTATGTTCCGATAATATCTTTGTTTGAAACCTTTCCCCTGCTGCGACATGTTCAGATTGGGGGTCACCTTAAAGTAACACTAGCCTACAGAGGCTAAACTTGTTAATTTTCCGATAATATCCTTGTTTGAACCCTTTCCCCTGCTGCGACATGTTCAGATTGGAGGTTACGTCAAAGTAACACTGGTCTACAGAGGCTTAAAATATTAAGGTTCCTATAATATCTTTGTTTGAATCCTTTCCCATGCTACGACATGTTCAGATTTGAGGCTACCTGAAAGTAACACAGGCCTACAAAGTCTTAAAGTGTTAAGGTTTTTCTAATATCGTTGCTTGAAACATTCCCCTGCTGCGACATGTTCAGATTGGACGTTACCTGAAAGTAACACGGGCCTACAGTGGCTTAAAGTGTTAATGTTCCAATAATATCGTTGTTTGATCCCTTTCCCCTGCTGCAAAATGTTGAGATTAGTCGTTACTTCAAAGTAACACTTTCCTACAAAGTCTAAAATTGTTAATTTTCCAATAACATCGTTGTTTCATACATTTCCCCTGCTGTGCCATATTCAGATTGGGCGTTACCTGAAAGTAACACTTGCCTACAAAAGCTTAAAATGATATGGTTCCTATAATATCGTTTTTTGAACATTTTTCCCGTACGGCAACAAGTTCAGATTTGAAGTTGCCTAAAAGTAACACTGGCGTACAGTGGCTTAAATTGTTAAGGTAACAGTAATATCGTTGTTTGAACCATTTCCCCTGCTGCGACATGTTCAGATTGCACGTTACCTGAAAGTAACAATGGCATACAGAGTCTTAAAATGTTAATGTTTCGATAATGTCGTTGTTGGAAGCATTTCCCCTGCTGCGACATGTTCAAATTGGAAGTTACATGAAAGTAACACTGGCCTACAGTGGCTTAATTAGTTGTTGTTCCCATAATATGGTTGTTTGAAACCTTGCCCCTGCAGCTACATGTTCAGATTGGACGTTACCTGAAAGTAACCCTAGCCTACAGAGGTTTAAATTGTTAATGTACCGATAATCTCGTTGTTTGAACAGTTTCCCATGCTGCGACATATTCAGATTGGAGGATACCTGAAAGTAACACTGGCCTACAGATGCTTAAATTGCTAAAGTTTTGATAAAAACTTTGATTGAAATATTTCCCCTGCTGCGACATTTTCAGATTGGACTTTACCTGAAAGTAACACTGGCCTACATGGGCTTAAAGAGTAAATTTCCGATAATATCGTTGTTTAAACACTTTCCCCTGCTGCGACATGTTCGGATTGGACATTACCTGAAAGTAACACTCGGCTACAGCAGCTTAAAGTGTTAAGTATCCGATAATATCCTTGTTTGAACACTTTACACTATTGCGACATTTTCAGAGTGGACGTTACCTGAAAGTAACTATGACCTACAGACGTTTAAAGTGTTAATGTTCCGATAATATAGTTGTTTGAATGCTTTCCCCTTCTACGACATGTTTAGATAGAAAGATACCTGAAAGTAACACTGGCCTACAGAAGCGTAGACTGTTAATGTTCCGATAATATCGTTGGTTGAACACTTCCCCTGGTGCGACATGTTCAGATTTGACGTTACCTGAAAGTAACGCTGGCCTACACAGACTTATAGTGTTTAAGTTCCGATAAAATCGTTGTTTGAACGATTTCCCCTGCTGCGACATGTTCAGATTGGACGTTACCTGAAAGTAACACTGGACTAGAGAAGCATAATATTTTAATGTTCCGATAATATCATTGTTTGAACACTTACCCTGCTGCGAAATGTTCAGATTGGACCTCACCTGAAATTAAGATCTACAGATGCTAAAG
>Ga0268261_10000600_pt1 | contig 22975 bp, 14 predicted proteins | sample TergutNc150P1_FD_190353 | JGI IMG/M metagenome (GOLD analysis project Ga0268261, IMG submission 190353) | Nasutitermes corniger P1 segment gut microbial community from laboratory colony in Florida, USA - Nc150 P1 (SPAdes) (version 2) | ecosystem: Host-associated > Arthropoda: Insects >...
TGCATATATATATGTTTAACTTTAATCTTAACTATATTTTATTGTTCCATAACGAGATCTCGTTAGACGAAACCCCATACAATAATATAGACTACCAACTCAACTTAAGTCAAAATACACAAGATTGTAAGCGTTACAGACAGTAATACACTTGATTACTTCTTAGTAGACCTGAAGATGACCCGATAAAGCGAGTCGAAACATGTCGTCTTCCTAGACCAACAATAAAGTGACTTAAGCTCTTGCTAATACAATTACAGCTGTGTTAAGACGGTTCTATCTGCATTGTTTATTGACAAATATACCTCCAGCACAGCGGGGATGAACAAACTAAAAAAAAAAGTTACAACACACTTCCCTTATATTACACATCATCAACATATTACATAAATGCCGGAGTTCTCAATACTGGAGTTTCCAAACTTTTGATAAAGTAACCTCCATGTTATGTATTGACTAGTAACGTGACAAAGTAATCACCAAGAAATTTCCCATCTCCCAATTACACAGATTATAATGAAATATCAACTGATGCAAAGAAATAGAAACAGAACTTACTACAAATAAAAGAAGACTTGAACTCATATAACTATTATTTCCATATACTCTGCAGAATAATCCTTACCTGATCTTGAAACATCTTCAATGTTGTTGCCTTCAAGAATAAGCTCATCCTTTTGCTTAGGAGAATTAGTAACTGTCACACCTGGTGCCATCTTCACTCTGCGTATGTACTTTTCCCCCAAGAAATTACGAACTTCAATCACAGTGTTGTTTTCTGTCGTTACACAGTTGATTGGGAAGTGAGCATACACAGCACGCATCTTATAAAGGAAACCCTGTAAAGAGGTGGAACAAAGGCACCATAACCACTACTGGAAAGTAACACCCAAAGAGTAAGTTCTCAACACAATTCATTAAAAATATGCACTGTAAAAAAGGCTTCATTATGTGATCCTACACATTTTTTCACTATCTCATGCAATGTAATGTTCCAATTAATTTTGGTGAATGGAAAGTCCAAGTTGACCAGAGCTGTAATCTACAGTAAGGTAATATTTTAAGGTGCTGTCCCATTCCACTGTTTTCCAGCAATGGACATCTTCAATTATACATAGTCAAACCCTGACAGAGCAGCAATGTTTGTGGAACACAATTAACAGCAGTATTTTGAGGGTGGTGGTAAATCAAAATACTTCATAACAGGGAGTTTTTCTTCAGACTTGCGTGGGTGCAAAGTGAGGTTGGCATTTTATTGGGGTTTTTATTGTTTCTAAACTGACAAACTTACATGGAAACTTTATCTCGTTCATGTCCATTCACAAATACCATACCACATAAAAAAAACCGACTAAGGCACACATTCATTATTAACACCACTTTATTAACTCTGTGTCACTCTGCCATGTTTCAGCCCTCAAAGGGCCATTTAATCCCTGATGATGGCCCTTTGAGGGCTCAAACATGTCAGAGTGACACAGTGTTAATAAAGTGGTGTTAATAAATAAGTACATTAGTGTTTTTATGTGAAATAAACTTACACGGGTATGGCACACGTGGGAGGACGAGATCCTTACACACAATTTTAGTCTGAAACCTTGAAGAGAAAAGAGCACCTCAGAGAACTAGGTATGGATGGAAGGAATGCATTTTAATTACTTAAAAAAAATAAAAAATAAAATGTGCTAGTGTAGAATGGATTCAACTGACACAGCATAAGGCTCTGATAAACATGCCAATTTGACTGACAGTACATGCACACGGATTCTGCTAACAGTTATGCAGTGAAAGAACATTTTCCCAGGGTAAAATAATAAAAATGAGCAGAGCTTGAAGTTTGGTCTGACACTGCACTTGCGGCCAATTTGAAGTACACCTACTGAGTATGTGAGCAATCTTGTAGGCACCTATTAAAATTGTTCATGTGTCTGTGTGCATTTAAGTCAAGAATCACATAATGGCTTTTCATGACATATGATACTGAATAATTTCATGAAAAAGTATTAAGCCACTTCAGTTTTAAAAACCACTTCATATGAAGATCTACATGCATTTCTGCATGCATCTCAAGCAGAAGATGATAATCCTAACTCCACAAAAGTCTTTTCTCCTAATCCAGCAGTTCTCAAACCTGGTAACCTGGTTGTCTGGGTAACTAAACTGTGTACAGTGGCAACTAAACTGTGTACAGTGGCACTCAACATTTGTAAATACTCAGCAAAGAAATTTCATATCTCAATTCTGGCAGCCGGAATTGTGAAGTAGCCCCCAGATGTTTGGAATTTGTGGATTCCTGCCATACTGTACAAATTTTGTACAAAAAAATATGTTATTTGAAGGAAAAAAATTATGAAATTAACAGCATTTTGTGAAAAATAAAAAATTACGCAGCATGTCCTAAAAATGCAGTAAATTTCCTTGCTGCCTAAATTTATAACATGAATTTCTAAGGGTGTCTTCCTAAGTGTGTTCATGCATGCAAACACAGGTCATAACGGTTAATAATCTGTACTGCCAATGTTACAGTAAACTTTTTTTTAACCCTTTAAAGATGAATTGTGTCTGTTTTACATAAAGACTCGGTGTGTACCACACAGTATGCTCTCCACCATGGTTATACAAAATTAACTCATAAATGCTAAATAAGGCAAAAGTCACTGTTTGTTCTGAGATCCATACATAACACATAAATGTAGTGTAAGCAGCAAGTAGAAATTTTGAATGTTAAAACCTGGTGGTACATACAGTAACCGCTAGGCTTTAAAAGGCTAAAGTTTTCTCACATATTCCAATGCATACTTCCTACTCTATACGTTCAGTTTTAGCATGAAAATGTTCATTTAAAGTAAGAGCCTTAAGATATATAACTGTGAGCATTAGTTCAATAATAAACCAGATTTTATTGTATTACGGGAAGTTTTACAACATACACAAGCTTCCCTTATCAGTGAGGTGCAAGTATGAGTAAATGTACAACTGACAAAAAAGTCTGTTATATTCTTACTTTCTACAATTAATGGTAAGCATGTCAATATAACTGCTAGAGTGAATTATTTATCACCTCATGTAACTTCCACAAGCATCATAAACAACAAACACTAATCATGGGATATGAACTGAAATTATAGTAGGATGGGACAGAAATTAAAGTGTCTTCTCCATTACAGCCAAAATACCACAAACTTAATAACCAAATCTTGAACCAGCTGTCCATAAGGGAGGATTCTATAAAACCGTAATTATACACACGCAACAATAACATCAGTGTAACCACAATACAACAATAAAGCTTGTGCTAAGAAGTTCAATACTGTGACAAAAGTAATTGGCTGGTGTCCTGGCCAAGATTTGAACCTGGGACTTCACGAATACAGGTCACAAGCCTACTGCTGGAGCTTATCAGCCTAGTATGAGTATTAAATTTCAAATAACATACATCTGTGAAGTTGGTGGATCAGATTCAACTCATACACAGCATACTATGTCAGTGGAAGGAAGGAAAAACATTACATGCATCATTTCTTAGCTTACAAATGAAAACAAAAACCTTTCAGACACCAAATTCTACCCATTACTTTGTCCACCTGTACAATTCCCACGCAAAGAGGTTCATAGTACCGGAAGAATACAGCAAACAAAAGGATCACAGAACCTTCTTTCAACATGACCATTTGATATGTACAAATAAAATGAATGAATAATGCTTGAAACGGACACACCAATATACCAACAGCAAAAACAAAGCCTGATTTATTCAGTCATGCCATTATATATCAAGTATCAGTAGGGATGTGCCATAATACAGAGGTTATGTTATATTTAGGAGTCAGATAAACCAACTTGATCCATGACAGGTACACAGTAAATGCTGTGCAGGTCCTTTCCATATCAAGGAGAGATAATATAAAAGTTGTCAGCTTTAAGTACAGGTTACACAAATATGAGACAACCTTAAATTTGTGAGTTTAAATGGGGCTGAAATGTTAAGAATGTTGCACTGTGCTTTGTTATTTTCCTACTGACAAAATAACCACTTCAAGATATGAATAAATATTGCAGGAGGGCACAAATACTTTTCAGACCTTACTGCCATTCAGCAAGGTAGTTACAAGTTAGGAGCATATTAATATTATTTCAAACATATACAGATATCATAAGTGCCCATCACAATGGCTGTTTTATAAATTCTACAAATTCGTATTAGTACAATATTCCGTCAAAGAAGAAAGAAGAAAAAGGGTAATACAAACAAGGACAAAGACTATGAATGGGCATTCAAAAACCACAGAAACACTATCTGTGCTACATACAATCAGATGCACACAATGGCTATTCACACAAAAACCCACTACCTGACAGAGGATGTTCATGCAGGAGTCCAGAAGGAAAACTATTTCTGAGTGCGGAATTTCTGTCTATAAGAAATAAAGTAAATATGGGCTGATGATGGCTAGGTTGGTGTGTACGTACTTTTTACATATAAAAATTAATACTCGTATTGGCAAAAAAAAAAAAAAAGTGTCACAGCTCCAGTGTGCCAGCTCATATGTTAAAAACCAGTTTTATTTCACTGCAGTACTGTATTACAGTATGGCACAGATTTTCAATATCTTAATGTGATCCTACAATATTTATTTTCTTCTGAAGTAGTGATTGTGACGAAAATAAATACAATTCAACATACTTTCATCACTGTCATCACTATTACTATTATTATCTTTGTTCTGTGAAATAACTATAAAGATCAAAGATTTTGTCACCAGTAATGGTCAGTACTTACCTTCGTTACTCCTTTAATCATGTTCTCAATATGAGAGCAAACAGTGCGCACGGCCGCCAGCTCCTTCTTGGTTCCAAACCATTTTTCAACCTTCAAGCACTTTGGATGAACCAACTGAAAAAGAAAAATACATATATGGCCACACCTAAATGCTAGCAGACTATATGGGATATTACACTTCACGACAATTTAAAAGAATCCCATTCAGAATAATATACTAACAACCTTAAGAGTATATACTCCTAACATTCATATTGGAAGGCTAACTAGTGAATCTACCATGGCACAGCCTTTCCATTATGTGCCATCTCTCCAGTGGTTACCCCTTTCCTTCTTGGTCAGCCACTGTAAAGTAACACTAGGCTGCAATTACATTGGATGCATAGTCTGAAAGCTTTTCAGTGGCACACCTTTGTGTGGGGAACAACTGTTTTGGTTACATTATAGGTGCTTTCCACAAATGGAATGGATGACAACATATTCTTTTTTTGGGAAAATAACTGTTTGGAGTTGTTTCTCAAGCAATCAGGGAATACTGGGTGTACTAAACTCTTAAAATGAGAGATGTTAATAGTCAATCATATTATGTATAAATTTTTACTTAACTGTCACATTCAGCCCCATCCCAGTCCATAATTTTTTTAAACGCCCTCTTGTGGAATAATTTAATATAAAAATCTTACATCCTTTCCAGCATGCAGCAATTTCCAGCATTTTTCCACAACCATTGCAAAAACGGAAATCAATTATTGTACGACAATGCAACTGAAAACCAGAATTATCTCATCAGATTAGTCTGAAGAGCTGTTAAGACAACGCAAAAGCATGCCTTATCTACTGTAACCACTTACACAAGTTTTATTCTGCTTTTTTTTGTAATGTGGCTACATTCTCTTTCCGCCCAGGATGTCCGAGTAAACAGTCATCAGAACATGCATCCAGTGTAACTGCAACCTTAGACAGCAGGACCAAAGGAAAACTTGCAGCACCTGCACTACACCCCTCTCATAATTATGCAGCCATAAAAACAAGTTTCATATCCTCTTAGCACTCACGGTACAGGAAACACCAATTTATTACATCACGAAGGGAAACTCTATACATAAAAAATGTGGATTTCCTATGCTTCAAAATCTGCTTTGTGCATTTACATGTCAATTAATGTAAACTGAAGCTTGGGGCAGGACATCAATTTGGCATTAAGGTCACCAATGGGAAGTGAGGATATGTAGATCATAGCAAAAGCTACAGCCCACAGCCCCATTACACTTAACACAAATATTCACAAAACACTTTGTGCTCTCAGGTAAACGTCACCATATCCAGCACAACGGAAATCTTGTGAGAACAGCATTATTACTGTAACTAAAGCTTTATGAAATTACAGGTGTTGTCATTTTTCAGCCATAAAACCCAACAATGTCCTCACCTCTTACCTTCAGTCTATTAACGAACGACCCAAAATTGACATATTTTCCATACATGGCTTACTTTTCTTTGCATGGATATCTGAATACACAGGAAAAGAGGCAGTGAAGCACAAGAAGCAAAAATATTTTATACATTACATTTCATTGCACAATTTACAAGCTGTTATTTGTTGTGCCTGAATTCCAAGAAGGCATACAGTTGACTTCTTCACATTGGGATTTAAATGTCAACCGTATGCCTTCATGTACATTCTTATTCTAGCCATTTAAATTTCTGTGCATGTTTACAAAAACTGTTAATACTACATGAACCAGGCTAAATCATGAAAAAAGCAGCATTTTGTGGGAAATAAGAGACATATTTTTGTGTCTTAGAAAATGCTGTAAGTATTGTTAGTTCCTAAATACCTAAAACAAATTTCTAGAAGATACAATCATTACAGTTTGTTTTATTTATATTTTGGCTGGAGGCCTGTTTTTTGCTTAGGGAGGTCACACGTGACGTATTCCTATCCTGGGTATCCTGTGAGCATGCAGCTGTGGCTGCTATGGCTCTGTATCCTTGTCAAGCCCACAGGTTTGTCCTTCTTCTCAGTAAAGAAGCAGATTTCAATGCAAGAGTGCTAACCAAATCAGTGTGGCAATAAAATATATATAATTTTTTTTTAATAAAATGGAAGGGTCAGGAAAGGAATGAAAGTTATCACAATTAAGAAATGACTGCAGAAGATATTTATAATCAAGAAATTTGAACCAAATAACATCTAAAAATAATAAAAAAAAGCACTTTCCTTTGTTTTTTGTATCAGTATAAAGACAGTTTGGGTTTAGTTAATCGTAACTCCAACCTGCCCGCTGCGGTGCAGGATGGTGTGTGTTACACAGTACAATACCCAGAAAAGATAAATACTGATTAATAGTAACTCTATAACCTTCCTTCAGTTAGTCTAAACACTACAAGCTCATTGTGAAAAGTTTATGGTCAGCTGCCCACACCACTAATATAGAGTGAATCAAAGTAACTGTACCTGCTGTGGACAATGAGCATATTCGATATTATAACAACATACATTTCTTATATTTACAGTAGTTACACAAATGTCAGAAAGGGCAAACCACGTGCTTGTAGAGATGTACATACATGCTTGATCTTTTTGAAAAAACAGGTAACAATTCAGTATGAGGGATGCTCCAGATGAATGCTTTGTAGGTGTGAAGCGACTTCTGGCCCCTGCTATATGAGCTATCATATCTTCTCACTGCACAGCCCTGCTGCTTATAAGTTGGCAGTAAACCTTTATCATTGAAAAGGAAGCCACATCACATTGAATTGCTTTTCACTGTTTATCGTTGGAATGGATACTTAGAAACCCAGTCAGCTTTTGCCAACACATTCAGCACTGCAGCTGGCAGTAGAAAACAAGCCAAAAGTACTGACCGATGAAAAATAAAGAACACCAGTAGTCACATCATCCAGACTTGGACACACTTTTATTCAATGGGTTCTTTTCCAGGAGTAAAGTGGATGGAGTGTGAAGCTGGTCAAAAATGATATTTATTGCATAGTTAAGGAATGAGTGAGGATGTACTTAATTTCTCTGTATGTTTTCATGGTGTTGAGAGAAAATATTCAAATTGCAGGGGCTCTGGCTATCCTATGGACAAGACATTTTGAATCAGGTGGGGTTTTAAATGGACTCTAAAGGGTAAATTTTGTGTCAACAATAAATTCTGAGATACAAGACTGCAGGGGTATACAAATCCTTGGTACCAAGTCATCACAATAACTAAATTTTGTAATGATGCCCAATCTATTTGTGGGTCCTCAATGTAGAACTTGCTTCATGCCCCTCCTTCTTACACCTACAATTTTTATGTGATTTTAAATTTTTTGGAAAATTTGTGCACCCTTGATACTGCAAGTGGGTCAGTACCCTTCATGCTATGATTACTCTAGTCACACTATTATTGCAACTGACCAAGCAGAAATGGCAACAACCAATACAGGGTCTGCAGAAAAGCTATATCAACGCATAGCCATGAAGTATTTTCCTTGTAGAAATGCCCTTATAGCCAATCATGAGGGAAAAGTATAGCAATTCACACAAATAAACTAGAAAGGCATTGGAAAAATGTTAGGGCCCTACCAACAACACTGGCAATCCACTAGTTTTTAACTTACACATTAAACTTAAAAACCTTTCTGCCCATTACATCTTTATCTTCAGTGCAACAATGTGCAATCACGGCATTTCTAAACTATAGCTGAAACCGCTACACCTAGAATTTCAAAACACTTCTACACAAAATGATCACACAACATGAAACACTTTGCAAGGGAACTTAATCCTTCAATCCTGGACTTACTACATTGTATGGACCTCTAATTCTTTACATGCTGCTGGTCTCGGTACACTACTTTGGTCGCCAATCAAATTAAGGGTACTATATACCTAATATCCCTTTATATCCTTGGAGGCAGTTAGAACTTACATACCCTGTCACTGAACAGTCAGTATCACTGAAAATGTAAAAATTTAATTTAAAAACAAGTGATTGGCATTATATGGCATGAAATACTTTGTGCAGGAACTCACTACTGTTGGACAAGTACTATCTTAAGTTAAAGAAACCAATTAACATACATGAATATCCAATGCAAGATGTTTAAAATTCCTTTTCAATACACCACGTGGTCCCTTCACAGTGACTAGTCGAGACTTAACCGTCACTGTGACTTCTTTCGGGATCTTCACAGTCTGGTTCGTTACAATCTGCTTCATCCTACAATCACATCATAAAAAAATTTAAGTCATCACAAAAGCATAGAAGGTGCAAACAATCAGCGCTCTATCAACATATCAAAATAACATGACAAATGCATTCATATAATATTAAATCACCATTTCATTAACATATATTTTAGAATTCTTTAATCAAAAATATATGAGCATCATGGATTCAGGAACAAATACCATGTGAAAATAACCCCTTGTTTACATTGCTTTCAGGCGTACAATTGCATCAAGACACCACATAAACTGGTCATTGCTTCTTCACTGATACTTCAGTCCTACAGCTGCTGCATAACACAGTACATGCTATACACTCCAACTGATATGTATTAGCAACTTTTGTCACACCTTAAAAATGTTACAATTATATGTCGTTTACATTCTAACGATTATACAATATGTCCTTTAGAAAGCATTAATTATACCCCCTAAAAATGGCACTTTAAGGGTTGAAACATGTTGCAGTTACATAATATTCATGAAGTGGTGATTTAATAATATATGAGTGCATCTATCGGTGTTTATTTTATATCGTGATATCAGTGCACGAATATTAAAAAGATAACTTTTAATCGGCGTTCATTAAACAACAGCACAAAACTCCTGAAAAAAGACTCGTGTAGCAAACAAACGTACTACAATTCTCAACATTCAGTTTAAGCTTTAAATTGCCCTCTGTTTTCTAAGCTAAGGCAACGGTACGCCGAGTTGGCGAACTGCTAACAGACGCTGCCTAGTAGAACGTCTGGATTTAAGTCAAGCCAGCAGAGGATGAACATATTTATTCTAATGCCTGGTGCCGTAGAGGTTAAAGGAATATAAAAAGGAACAAATCGCGTGACGAAACATGAACAATAAACAATTTGAAGCTGACCTTAAAAGTAATAATATAGTGCATATTCCTACTGACTACAAACGTCATTCTACTTAAAATCGGGCACCAAATCTTAACTGAACCATACAAACACACGACACACACAACATTACTGAGAAACACATGCAACCCAACCTACGAGCAGAAAATGCATTATGTAGCATCGCATGTGCACCATTAAAATTACTAATCGCTTCCTTTTAAGAAAGCGGACAAAATCAACCGGATCCATCACGATTACAAAAACACGGTAATATTCCTCACCTTCCACACTTTAACGTCCTCCAATGACCGGAAAGGGAAACTTGAAACTCACAGATGAATACTTCGCACTCTGACGAATGGCTGAGCACCTGACCAGTGAATACACCGACGCTGCGCCCAGCGCACACCACGGATCCTACAACACTTAAGCGTGGTATGTGGCCTCGTTTTGCATCGTTGATAAACCCGTTCTCGTAATTTTATTGTAACAGTGTGGGGAATATTTCAAGTCTTGCGAAGCTGTCTGAATGTACTGCAGCGTGCACCCGAATGAATAGTCTGTGATTTGTAATGTAATGCCGCGTATGTATTATTTCTTCGCATTGTATTTGAGGTTCCAATCGCAACACAAATAGTGATGGAAGCTGCTGGCAGTCTTCTGTGATATGATTCCATTCTCCGGGCGCAAGTGTGGTGGTACGGAACCGTGTTATCGTTTGGGGACATGTGTCAACATTCGCAAGTGTAGCGTAATAATGCAGTCACTGGGTGAAGGGCACGAGTCGTGGGCTTGTTACGGTATTTCGGATATTTGGATTTTAATAATCTATTTGGTTAAGCGATAAGTAGGTCCTTGTCACCACGGCATGGCGCGTCCTGTGGTTGCGGATGGAGGAACGGCTCCACACTATGGAGGGTAGCTGCGAATATTTTGATAAGCAGTCGCGGACATTCGACAAGGGGTGGTCCTACAGCTTGGGGGTTGGGTGAGGTGCTATCAACTGCTCACCCTAAAACGTATCGTGTTAAAAACATGGAATGGTTACTCGGGCCTGGAATGATTGTGTGATACGACCTAAACAATGGGTGTTTGATACGACCTAAACAATGGGAAAGGAGTGTGAAACTCAGTACTTGGAATGTTAGGAGCTTGTATACGGCAGGGCAGGTTCCCCTACAACAGCAACCAGGGAATTAGCAAGAAATAAATGAAAGTTATTGGGTGTACGGGAAGTAAGGTGGGACAAAGGGGGCACGGTAAGTGCAGGGGATTATAATTTTTTCTATGGAAAAAAAAAATTATCAATTGGGAACAGGACTTTCTGTACACCACAGAATAGTATCAGCGGTCAAGAGAGTAGAGTTTGTTAGCGTTAGGATGTCATATGTAGTTCTGAGAAGTCGCTGGTTTAATATCGTTTTGAATGTGCATGCACCAAGCGAAAAGAAAAGCAGTGATTCAAAATGGAGTTTTTATGAGAAACTATAGCAGGTTTTCGATAATTTTTTAAGTGCCATATGAAAATTCTCCTATGAGATTTTAATGCACAAGTGGAGGGAGAGAATATTTTCAAACTTACAAATGGGAATGAGAGTCTACCTCAGGATAGTAGTGATAATAGTGGAAGAATGGTGAACTTAGCCACATTAAACATGCAGCTGTTAAGAGTACAATGTTCCCGCATCAAAACATTCATAACTACAGATGAACCTCTCCTGATGGGCGCACTGAAAACCAGATTGATAACATATTGATAGACAGGAGATGGCATTCGAGTGTACTCGATGTACAATCTTTCAGGGTAGCTGACTGTGATACTGATGACTATCTGGTGGTAGCAAAAGTGAGGGAAAAACCGATAGTAAGTAAACAAGCTGCACAGATGGTTGATGTGGAAAGATTTAATCTCAGGAAGCTAAATGAGCTGGAGGTTAGAAAACAGTATCATATTATGATCTCAAACAGGTTTGCAACTTTGGAGAACTTAACCCTTATCCTGCTAATGTGGAGAATATGGTGAGCTCCTAATAATGCCAGCAAATGGCAGATGGGATTTAATTTGGTGTTTAAAGGGTTAAATAATGGCGAGCACATAAATAGGGCTTGGGAAAACATTAAAGAGAATGTCAAAACCTCAGCTACAGATAGTCTAGGTGTGTACAAATTGAAGAAACATCCATACCATAGTTTGATGAATGTTTAGAGTTTATAGACCAAAGAAAGCAGGCTAAAATGGGTGATTATGGGCTCCAAACCAGAACAATGTAGATAATCTAAACAATGTAAGACGTGAATTAGTAGATGTTTCAGGAACAAAAAGAAGGAATATTTGAGTGCTAAAATTGATTAACTTGAGATTAACAGTAAGATAAAAAATATAAGAGACTTGTATAGGGACATCATTGATGAACTAATATAGTAAAGGATAAGAAGGGTGATTTGGATAAAGACTCTCACAATATTTTGGCCAAGTGGAGGAAACATTTCTTTCGGCTGTTCAATGTACATGGGGTTAGTGATGTTAGGCAGAGAGACATACACAAAGCAGAACCACTAGTGCCTGAGCCAAGTACCCTTGAAGTTGAGATGGCTATTGAAAAGCTAAAAGGACACAAATCATCAGTATTTATCAAATCCCAGCAGAAATGATTAAAGGAGGGGGCAGAACAATTTGCTCTGCGATCCATAAACTTATTAATTCTATTTGGAATGAGGAGGAATTGCATGAGGAGTGAAAAGAGCTGATCATTTTACCTACATATAAGAAGGGCAAAAAACAGATTGCAGTAATTATAGAGGCCTATCACGTTTGCAAGTTACTAACAAATTTATATTCGACATCTGTGCTGTCAAGGTTAACTGCATATGCAGAGAAAATTATTGGCTATCATCAATGTGGATTTTGATGCAACAGGTCAACTACTGATCATATATTCTGCATTCTTCAAACACCTGAGAAAAAATGGGATCACAATGAAGCAGTGCATCAGATACTTATAGACTTCAAGAAAGCCAGTGATTCAGTTAGGAGGGAGATCTTGTGTAATATTTTATTGAGTTTTGTATCCTCATGAAACTGGTAAGGCTAATAAAAATGTGTGTGAATGAAACCTACAGTAGAGTCTGGGGAGGCAAGCATTTGTCTGACATATTTCCTATTAGGAATTGTTTGAAACAAGGAGATGCTTTATCGCCATTTTTTTTTTCAACTTTGCTGCAGAATACTCCATTAGGAGGGTTCAGGAAACCAGGATGGCTTGAAATTAAATGGTACACATCAGCTTTAGATTCATGCTGATGGTGTTAATATATTGAGTGGAAGCATACATACTATCAAGAAAAACAAAGAATCTTTGTTAGTCGATAGTAAGTAGATTAGTCTTGAAGTGAATGCTGATAAAACTAAGTACATGGTCATGTCTCAAGATCAGAATGCAGGACAAAAACACAGTATAAAGTTTGATAATAGCTCCTTTGAAGAGATGGATGAGTTCAAATATTTGGGAACAACCTTATCAAATCAAAATTCTATTTGGTAAGAAATTTAGAGCAGATTATGTCAGGGAATGCTGGCTGTCATTTGGTGCAGAATCTTTTGTCTTCCAAATTGCTATCTGAAAATAGAAAGATTAAGATATATAGAACATAATTGTGCTTGTTGCTTTGTATGGGTGTGAAGCTTGTTCACTGACACTGAGGGAGAAATGTAGGCTGAGGATGTTTGAGAACAGGGTGCTGAGGAGAATATTTGGACCTAAGAGGGACGAGGTAACAGGGGAGTGCAGAAAACTAGATAATGATTTGCTTAATGATATGTACTCATCACCCAGTAATGTTCAGGTGATCAAATGGAGAGTAGTGAGATGGGCGGGGCTTGTAGCGTGTATGGGGGGAGAGCAGAGTTGTATACAGAATTCTGGTGGTGCAACCTGTGGAAAGAGACCACTTGGAAAACCCGGGAGTATATGGTAGGAAGACACTAAGGAGAATCTTCAGAAAGTGGGATGCGGGGGCACGGACTGGATCGATCTGGTTCAGAATGCGGACAGGTGGCACGCACTTGTGAATGTGATAATGAACTTTCTGGTTCCATAGAATGCTGGGAATTTCTTGACTAGCCGAGAACAGATTAGCATCTCAAGAAGGACACTGCTTCATGGAGGAAGTAAGGAAGATAGTGCAGTCAACCAGGTGAAGGTTAAATGGGCCACTGGATACAAGCTCTTGTGGCACCACAAGAAGCCTCGACAGAGTTACTTGTAGCCAGCATGGCTCAGTGGCAATGTTTAGTAACATGTAGATGGCAGAGAAAATCATCACTGCATGCAAGTTGGATCACATTGCAGTTGCATGAAAATAGGCAACACACGCGCAAGAGCTAGTGACTGCACACACACACTTGGCAACCCCTGAAAGTGGGATGGCATGAGTGGGTAGCATGAAAGTGCAATCTACATATAATCCACTGTACCAGCAACTGGATTCAGAGTTAGGTATTTCCTGCTTGCTACAACAGGTGTCAGTTTAAGTCCTGAGTCTCATGATTCTCTTGGTTGCAGCATGAACCAATCAGAACTTGGCTACGTCCGCGAGCTGGTTATTTGTTTTATGTACTTTGGTTGATATGTTCTGATCTGCATTCTAACCGGTATTCTGAAAGCTGCAGGAGACAAACCTTCGGAACAAAATCTCTGTTTTTGACACAACGTGCTGCAGAGTCCACTCTCACTTGTAGGTTCGCACTGTTCCGGCACACCCCCCTACGGTATCCCTACTTTTACGTAGTGGTGGGGCTTGTGTGGTCACATGATCCTGAGAGCTACGCTGGTGGTAGCGTATGCTACTGGTAGGGCCTCCCATGCCAGACAAGTCAAGGGTGATGCCCTAGACAAAAAAGGGATAACCTCATCCTCCAGGTTGGGGGTTTGGCGTGGGGCTAACAACCCCACACAGTAAAAACTTATTGTTACGAAAGTCCAGCAAAGGAATAAACTCGATAGATTTAATGATGATGAACAGAAAGGGACTAAGTATACAAAAATAACCGTAGGTACATGGAATGTACATACCATGCTAAAACCTAGAAAAATGAAAGAAGTAATAGAAGAGATTGGCAAAGAAAGAGTGGATGTAGTTGCTGTGCAGGAAATTCGTTGGCAGGGACAAGGAAGAAAGATAAAAAAGACCTCTCTCTCTCCTACAGTGGACCCAAAGAGAGGACAGGCCGCTATGGGACAGGATTTATTATAAATTAAAAAATGAGGAAATGCTTTCTTTCTTTTGAGCCTCTTAGTGACAGGCTGTGCAAATTGAGACTATGGGGAAAATTCAGGAATACAACTTCCATATCAATATATGCACCAACTGAGGATAGCCCTGACGCAAAAAAGATGAGTTTTATGACCAGGTAAGTCAAGAATGTGAAAAGGCCAGTAAATATGACATCCTTATATTATTAGGGGATTTTAATGCAAAAATTGGCAAAGAAAATTTTATAGCGTCAGTAGCAGGGAAATGTACTGTACATGAAGTCACAAGTGAAAATGGGAAACAAATGGGACAGCTTGCAGCCAGACATAATATGATCATTAGAAGTACCTGCTTCGAACATAAACGGATACATAAGGGAACATGGATGTGCCCTGGAACCGACATGGTCAATCAAATTGACCATGTAGTTATAAACAAGAGACACGCATCAAGTATAACAGACGTTAAGTCGTGTTGTGGGCCAAATTGTGATTGTGACCATTTTCTAGTAAAGGTGACAAAGGAAAGACTATCCAATGCACTTAAAAACCAAGGAAGAAATTGAAAGAGCTGGAATATAAACAGACTGAAAAGTGAAGAAGATTTTAATTTGTACCAGCAAAAAATAAATGAGAAATTGGAGGATACGGATGGGATACAAGATGTTCAGATAGAATGGAATACAATTAAAAATGTAATAATAGAGGCGGCGAAAGAATCATTTGGCGAGAAGAAGGGAAAAAGAATTGAAGAATGGTTTGACGAAGAATGTAGAACGGCAATACAAGAAAAGAACAACATGAGGAAAATTACGTTGCAGAGGATGACAAGAAGTATTAAGCAAACCTATAGAGAATATAGGAGGACAGCAAATAAAATATGCACAGAAAGGAAAAGAGAGATGCTAAAGAGATAAATAGAAACTACAGAAGTGGACTAGAAAAGAGCTGAAAAAGGGAAATGCTATCAAACTTTGAACCGGTTCAGGAAAGGACTTCAACCCCAACTGAATGCCTGTAAAGACAATAGTTGAAAACTAATAGAAGGGGATGATAAAATATTTGAACATTAGGCCAGATACTTCAAAACTCAATTCGAAAGAGAAAGCAGTGACGAGGAGAGAGATGAAGAAGTGTTCCTGACAGCTGAACCCCTAGTAAAGGAACTGACCCAGGAAGAGATGGAGAAAGCATTTGGTAACCTTAAAACAAATAAGGCGCCTGGAGAAGACGACATTATAGCGGAGCTTATTAAAAACTCAAGCCAGGAATTAAAAAAGAGGCTTCATGCATTGATATGCAAGATACTAAGAGATGAGAAGATGCCAGATGATTGTAAAATAGGATTGATCATCCTCTTATTTAAGAAAGGCGACAAAATGAAGTGTGAAAACTATCAAGGAATAACCCTACTAAATATGTCATATGAAATACTGTCAAGTATCATACTGGAATGGTTGAAAGGGTACTTGGAAGAGATTTTGGGAGAGTACCAATGCGGTTTCAGACCACAAAGAGAAACAATGGATCAGATATTTGTAGTAAGGCAAATACTTGAAAAATTTTACATGCATGATATTGACCACCTTCTTCATTGATTATAAAAATGCCTTTGACAGCATAAATAAAAAAAAAAAGCTACTGAAATCACTAGTAAGTTTTGGGATACCTAGGAAGATAGACAGACTTGTGAAAATGGCACTAGAAGGAGCCCAAGCGAAAGTAATAGTAGATGGGAAAATAAGTGCTCCTTTTGTCATAGGTAAACAGGTTAGGCAAGGAGATGGTTTATCAGCAACACTGTTCAACCTCGCTCTTCACAAAGCCTTAAAAAACCTGGAACAAAGCAACACTATTTTGAACAGATTAACACAAATCTCTGGATATGTCGATGATATTCTGGTAATCACAAGGAGCCTTCCAGCTCTTGAAGCATTGTGTATAGAGTTAAGTAGAGAAGCAGGTAGAGTAGGCCTGGTAGTAAGCCCCGATAAGACCAAGTATATGAGATTTTCAGCGTCCCAATCCTGAAGATCAGTAAAAGGGGCAACCATAAGTGGTGTAACTTATGGAGTAGCCAAGTTCATGTATCTTGGTGCTCTAATCAGTAATGATAATAGCGTAGAAAAGGAAATACAAAGACATATTTTGGCTGGCAATAGAACTTATTTTGCTGCTGTAAGTCTCTTCAAGAACTGATTTTTATCCAGAGCTACCAAAATTCTACTATATAAGACACTAATAAGACTGACTACTGTCAGTCTTATTAGTGTCGTATATAGTAGAATTTTGGTATGGTATGGAGCGGAAACATGGACAGTGATGAAGAAGGAAGAACAAGCTGTACTAATTTTTTAAAGGAAAATATTTAGAAGAATATATGGTCCTAAATATGAAAATGGAGAATGGAAAAGTAGGACAAATCGAAAACTAGAAGAGATGAGTGAAGGAGAAAATATAGTAAAATTGATAAAGGGGGAAAAAATAAGTTGGTTGGGTCACCTGGAGAGAATGGAGGAGGATAGGATGCCCAAAAAGATCTTCAATCAAGAACTGGAAGGGACAAAATGAAGGGGAAGGTCCAGGAAAGGATGGAGAGAAGAAGTAGAAAGAGATCTTCAAGTGCTGGGAATGAGGAGATGGAGAGAGTTGGTGACAGATAGGACAAAATGGAGGGACATTGTTCGACAGGCCAAAGCCCACAATGGGCTGTAGTGCCAATGGAAGAAGAAGAAGAAGACTGTTCCGGCACAAGTGTGGTGTTTTACATGAAATGCATGGAATAAATGTTCTAAGTTATTAGGGCAGAAATGCCTAAATTTATATTTCTTAAGTTCAACATCTAACGCAAGACTTTACAGATCATTGACCAGAGTTGCACATTACTATAGACCTCACCTATGTTATTGTCTCATCTTGCACTCCTCAATCAGAGGCACCATGGATTACTGGTAGAGAGGTGCTTTCACAGATTAATACCACTCTGCATTTGGATGTCACAATCCCACACATTTCAGTCTAAATGTAGATAATGCGTGGACTGCTGTGTGTGGTGTTTTGAAATGCTGGTCCATATCTTGGGACATGTATTAGACTTAAGGCATCTTCAAGTGGGTTGTGGTAGCATCATTCTTTTAGTGTTGAGAGGAGTAAGTGTTTTTGTAAGTTGCCACCTGAAAATATAAGGATGTTGCATGTCGCACAAAATAATGTTGCTGCATTTAGGAAGACTAAGGACATAAATGATTTTGTAGGTAAAAATAAAGTGTTGTTTGTTACGTTATCTTAACTATATGATTGAAGATTGTAGTTTATTATCCATTGTAACTTAAAGTTGGCAGAAGCAAAATTAAGTGATGTTAATGTCTTTTGAAAGAAAGTATTCAGGTTAAAATACAGAAAATGGCTTGACTTTATGATTTCTTTGATAAGGCTAGGTGATTTGTCTGTAGTTCATTTCAAGTTAGTGTCACAGGTTCATATGACTTTGGGAATCCGCAATGTGTAAGTACTTTTACTGACAGGTGTTACGAGATGAAAGGGTGGTTTGACCTCTCCACTTCCTTCCTACACTCACAGTGACACATGGAGGTCAGATTCATACTGCACAGGACATTTTACTGGTTACCAGATGTTGCGTTGATTTTACACTATAGTTAAAAATAGTAAGATTCTGTTTCTACCACTCCCCACCCCCGCACACACAACTTTCTCCAAACGTTTGTTCACCTGCATCTTGAAATGGGTTTGTTTGCAGTGGAGGTCAGTTTATTGTCATGAGCAAACTACTTGTACATTAAGTGCAGTATTCAGTACTCCTTGTGGCCTATACATTATTCATGTGATGATGTCCTAACAGGCTGTCTCTCAAAGGACTGAACTGGTGAAAATCTGTGGCTAGGACTGTAGAGAATGTATGACAATACTGTCCATCCAAATTTATGATGGTCTGTGGAGTGCACACCCATGTGTTGCCAGGCATTGCCATGAAGGAACAACATTGCTGACATTTTTGCTGTGAAACAAACTCGGTGAAGGTGAGAATTCGGTTTTCTTAGTGTTTAATATAGTGGTCATAGTTTACTGTTGTCCCTGTAGGCAAGAAGTTAACAAATGTAACACCAGTCTCATCCTTTGATTTTTCTTTCTGGCTACTAGTATTGAATTTTTCATTGATTGCATTCTGTCAGTTGCTGCTTGGATTCTGGTTCAAATGGTGGTCCCATTTTTTATCCTCAGTGACAATTGGCAACAGGAGGCCATCACCTCATATATTATACTGGTGGAAAAAATCTTTTGTATGCGCATCTCAACATTTGGGGCGCCCAACAAACATTGACCTTGGAACAGCCTAGCTGTTCAGTATTTACCACTACACTGCTTTTACCAATAGATTGGCTTAAGCACAATTATAATTCACATGTTATCATGTGACATTCACCTCATACCAGATCATCAACCTGGTGGATGTTTTCAGGTATAAATGCTGTGACAGAGCAACCACAATGCAGTTTCTCATTAAATTCTGTTTTTCCTCTTTAAATTCTTTAATACTTCTTGCCCCTTTGCAGACAGTATGCATGTTCACAGTTCTGTCACCTTGCACTTTTAACAGATGTTTGTGAATACACATCAGCTTCTCACCTTCAGCAACCAAGAACTAGATCACTTGTTCAAACACATTAATCTCTGCCATTTTAGAATCAACCGTGGTGCTACTATTAATCAACTGAAAGGGTTTTACCAACTAGGAAATGAAGCAAGAATATTTGGAGTATTCAGTGATGTGGTGGTTTTTCCCATAAAATATATAAGGAGGCAAAAATAGAAAGCCTTTCTTTCTGGCTGCCCCTCGTATTTTTGAACAAACAACAAATCAGTTGTCTATCCTATAAATTAGCTAATTGGAAAATGGTCTTTCAAAATCATTCTGAAAATAAGGTAGGGTTATATATCCATCACATGAATACAGGACATTTCACACCTGTGACCTGTAAGGAAGAGGATGTGTCAGCACAAAAGGAGGTAGGAGAGAGGACATATAAATACACCAAGCCCTTGTTCTTTGTCCTAGCTGTGTTCCTGGAAAAGTAAGCATAAGTCCAAAATGGTATTCCTATGAGAAATAACGGAATTATTAAGGGTTAGCATAATAGAGACAGCCAACTAAAGGGCATTAAACTGATAATGAGAGGGCATAAATTAAGAAGTGGTGTATATTGGCAGGGGTGTTAAAGCAGAAGGGCATAAAACAAGGGCTGTATGTAGTCACAATTTTGTTTAAGTATTTTAAAATGCTGTGGGTATAAAATTCTGAGTGAGATAATATTTCAGCATGCTTGTCGTGAGTTCAAGTTATTTATAATTTCTATGCCAAAGTTTTCCTAGACATTCTGAAGGTCAACTGCTGAAATCATGTGGTTTTGTTTTTTGACATGCACAATAATAATATAATTTTATAATAATTTATTTATTTAAATATTTTTTACACTTTTAGTGCCATTTAAATGTGCAAAAGGTTTAAGAAATAACAAATAGTCAAAAAAATTGGCATTTCTACTAGTTTAAAAGAGCCGCCCAGATGGAGATTTTTGATCAAAAAAGGACATGTCTGGACAAAAGAGGATGCATGGTAGCTGTAACCCAAAATATGTCTTTGGTATGTGGCATCCTGTTGTGTTTTCAGTATGAGATTAAATGAACTGCAATCCAGTCAACACACCTGTATTTACTGATTAAATAAATTCCTTTGTTTTCACATTAAGGTACTACATGTTTAGATTACAAAGCCTTTATCAGCCTCTTACATCTAAAAATACTTGGAAAAGTGTTACACTATGGAAGAAGTAATATGATACAATATAGTGCAATAAGAATAATATTGTACTAACGGGGCTAATTAGATCGTACGTATATAATGTATTATATATACGTCTTTAAAAACTGTATAAAAGTTGTAAGGTGTGGGATGCTATTAACATTGAAAAGCTAAAGAATGCGAGATAAGGTAACATTTCTTTAATGTATTCGTATGAGAATTGGCCTGGTGATGGCTTTCTCGTAGGCCAAAACATGTAGGGCCTTTTTGTGAAAACAAATTTGTTTTGTCAATACAGGAGTTTTATTGACTGGACTGAAATTTATTTAATGTTCATTATAGCCTTTATTCCACTTTTCAGAAACATTAATGTTTCCTGACATTACATGGACTGAAGCAGTCTGATTTTTTCTGTAGATTTATTTACCATTCTTTTGTTACCATACATACATTTTTTGTTTATTTACAGTACATTTTTCTATGTCAAATAATTTATTTGTAATATTTAGCTTAACTATATTATTTGTTCCTTCTTTTTTATTTTAACACCAACAAAATTTCAACACTCACTCACACATACAACACTGTCATTTACTTGAAAGAGAAATATAGGTTTAAAAAAGTTAAAATATTACATCATCTACCATATGTATAATCTTCACAAACACCATAATGTGATGCAAGAATGAAATGTTGCATTGTTTGGACTGTATGACGATTAAATGTAGTCTGTCAAAATGGGTCGGGACATAATTTTAAATATTCATGTCATGAATTAACACAAATTTTACAGCAAGTCTGATGTATAAAGCAAACATGCTTGGTATTAGCCATGTTACACACACACACACACACACACACATACACATGCACACATACATATATATATCACGGAGGGCCAATAGCCTCAATATGTCTGAACACATTCTTACAATAATTGTGTTTTAAACTTTGCTCTCATTTTGAATGGTCTTTTCCTGATTAACAAAATGAAGTTTTTATTTAAAACTCTGAGCCTCATTCAGTACGTATGGCAGAATGGTGGTGGTGATCATGATGATACTGAGACAATATAATGGAGAATATGATGTTTTATAATATATAAAAATGATGCTATTATAGCCATATCACTGATGGTTGAATTTTGATGTACCATGTTTATAAATGATTGCATTGTACCCCTGGATTTTGTGGAATAGTTGTTATAAAAGAGCTGTTAGATATATTTAAGGTGACTTGGTTATCTTGTTCCAAAGAATGTTATTGTTGATATGTTCTTTGACCCAAAAACTAATTCTGCCCTGTACCTCAGTTATATTCTTTTATTCAGTATGTTCAACATTTCCTTGTCATCCCCCAAAAACAGTGCTTATATTAGTTATTGTTGTGTGAGACATGATTACAGTAATCTCCCCACTTACATCATTCTGGACTTGGGTTATTTGCCCCGACACCAAGTATATTAAGCCAAGGGCACAGATTTGTTTGTAGGATGCTAAAGGTGTCTTTGAGTTGCTGAACTCCCATAATCATGAACTCACGCTCAACAGTATTGTTCAGTTTAGAGGCAGAACACTCTGGAGGAAGCTGAGGAATATGAGCCTGAGCCTAAGACGAGGACCATTACAGTTTTGAAGTTGCTTTGGGACTTGGACTTATTGAAGCTGGAAGCAATGCGTTTGAGGACACTGATTTGTTTGTCAGAGTTTATATTTTTTAATTTTTTGGGGGGAAGAAAAACTTTCTCCAAATCAAAATAGATTGTCTGGAACCATCCACCTCATTTTAACATCCCACGTGTGGGAAAATCTTTCTCAGCGTATGTCATTTTGACTTATGTTACCTGTCTCAGAAACACCTATAATGTAACTTCAGGGGATGTCTAATATGAATGAAAGTACTGGATGTATTTTAAGGATAGGTGACTTCTTTCAGAGTAGGCCCTGTATGTTACAAGTAATGGTTTGTTCGTTTAGGCCCAGGACATCCAACATCCATCCTACCTGATCTGGTTATGGCCTGATTGAGATTTTTTTTTGGGGG
>Ga0268261_10000601_pt1 | contig 22966 bp, 22 predicted proteins | sample TergutNc150P1_FD_190353 | JGI IMG/M metagenome (GOLD analysis project Ga0268261, IMG submission 190353) | Nasutitermes corniger P1 segment gut microbial community from laboratory colony in Florida, USA - Nc150 P1 (SPAdes) (version 2) | ecosystem: Host-associated > Arthropoda: Insects >...
TGTATATATATATATATATATATATATATATATATATATAGGTATCCCATTTTTTCTGGTTTTATGGGCTTAAAACAGCTCTGTCCTAGTGTCCCACAAAATTTGGTTTGGGATGCCAATGTCCCATGCTTTTCTGAAGTCACAATGATACCATAGTTCTGACAATGCATACAAACATTTAACTTTTGGACACTGGGAAGAACATCTGTAGCGGCAAGACAGCCATCAAGGAGCCACTGACAGGATGGAATGAGACTGAGAGAAAAAGATGTGTAGATTAGTCATCACAGACTCTGAAATGAGAGTGTGACAGCTGAGGAAAGGATATAAAGACAACAATAAAAAAGAAAAATCAGTAAGTGAACTGAAAGTCTCAGTTTCAGTAGCATCCCTCTTGTTATTACACTTTTTGTATCCAAATATGGAAACTCTCTATTTGAGTTACTTTGTTGTCATAACATTAATGAACTACTCTCCATTTTTCATTTGTAATGGATTAAAATGTTACCATCTAACCATACACCCTCCCCCTGGATTAATGTCAAAAAGTGCCAGAGTGTTTCACTTTTTAAAAAATAGGATTTCTACTATGTATAAAACACTACAGTGGTATAGTCAAAAAAGTTTTATTCTTGAAGAATAAACACAGAGTTCTCTTTCCAGGTATTATTACAAATTTCCCTCTTTGACAGTTTTTCTACAAGCATTAAAATGATAGCTAAATGTTCAACAACGATCATGACCATGCCAACCGACACCACCCCTACGGGAGTTTTAGCTTAAGATGCAAAAATGCACCTGGGTATAAACAACAAACGCTGACAGATCTTTCTTCATTGCTAAGTATTATTAAGATTGAAGTGCCTTGGTATTTTCAACCTCCACGCCCCCATCTGGTCCCTCATAAATTATTGCTCCTTAACGACATATTAAACAATAAAAATACTAAAACATTTTCAGCATCGCTAAATTGCAACCTAGGTGTTTACTAGAGTTATGGACATTATGATTTTCTTTGCTGCCTTTCCTTTTTTATAGACAACACAACTTTTCTGCATCGGTCTATGACGCTATGAGATCTGAGGCGCGCTCGGATTTCAAAAGTTTCCAAATGTATAAAAACGCGTTTTAAAAACAAGATAAAAACATGTAACATATACTCACTGTTCTCAACCACAATTAACGAACCCACCACCTGTTTGATGCACCATTGATTGGAAATTATCGATTGATCGTTTGCCACAACGAATAGTTGTTGTGTGACCCGGGATTGTTGTGTTGGTTGCAGTTTGTAATCCGTGGCAGTACCCGATCCCTAAACGATCAACCACGGAATACGTAACAGGGTAGAGTGGATGAATCCGTCGTCTTGATGCATGGTTTCATTTTATATTGTTCATTCCGTGCATTGTGAATAGAGTTACGAATTTCCGTACCAACAAATTAACAGTGCTGCTATTATGTAATGTGGATGTATTTAGGTGTTAAATGTTGGAATCTACACATTTCATTGAACCTTACTGCTGCGTTACTTTTAAGCAACTTTTTCTTGGTGTTTTTTATAATGATAGATGTTTCTTTCTTGTTGAATATTTATCTTTCATATTGCACGCTCCCTGATGATGTCAGTTAAGCCGAAACATGTAGGAGCTAATTAGGAGTGAAATACACAATAGTAGCAGCGTGCATGTTGGTTGGGCAAGAGTTTGTAAATGAACCGTGATATGCACGGAACGATTGTCGGAATGCATATGTAATGCGGGTCGTGTGTCCGTCGAAAGTTACTAAGATCTCATATTCCGCTTGCCACAACAGTCTTTATGCACAACTGCAATTCACTGTGTGGATTTGGATGGCCTGCTACTGTGGTGGATGCATTTTATATTGTTCTAATAGACCTATCTTTCATTTCCAATTTTACAGCAGAACATCGATGCAATGAAAGTAGAAAGTGATATGTGTGCTCTGAGTGAGGTTGATCCCATTTGTATGAACACTGATGAGGTTTATGTTCCATCAGATTTTTCCATAATAAAGATGGAACCAGAGGTGAGCCTTGTTTTGAGATTGTGTGTAATCTTTTGGGCATTTCACCGGCGTTTGATTATTGAATGCCGACGTTTCGGAACACTATATCTGTTCCATCTTCAAAGGCTGGTTATGAGGTGTGAAGTATGGTAGACTGGAAGAGGACCCGTTATTTATACCGGGGACAAGGTTTACTCGAGGTGGTGGGACCAATGGGAAGGGGGGCAGCAGGTAGTGGGTGGTTCAGAGTGAGAGAGCAGGTGTGGAGGGGGGAGGTATAAGAGAAGTGTGTCCGGTCACGGTTGGGTTGGGTTATTGTGTACTGGGCGGTTGTCTCGTCTCTTTTTGAGAATGTGTAACAGGTTTCCAGCATTTGCTCAGTGTCAGGCCATCTTCTCTAGTCATGTTGAATGGATGCATCTCTATTTCAATGGCCTCCCTGATGAGACGATCCATGTATCTGGTCTTGGCGGAAAGAAGTTTAGTGTCTTGTAGTTTGATGGTGTGATCTTGATTGAAATTATGTTCTGCCACTGCGGATTTGTCTGGTGTTTTGAGATCTTTTTCATTGTTGTGGTGTTTGTTTATTTGTGTATGTATGCATTTGTACGTACATGCGTTTTACACATGAGGTATTATATGATACAAAACAATGTCTTGAAGCATAATGATTTGTGGGATGTTATGTCATATAATGTACAAGAAATATAAAGATCTTTCAAAGGGGCATAATTGCTTCCATTTTCACAACGCAGAAGATTGGAACAGTATGTTCTTCTGAAATACCTGTAAATTTGTACCAGTGTTCATGGTGTAAGATACCAAAATACGTTTTCACAGTTACCGCCTTGAGGACTTTAATTTTGATTTGATGTTTTAGTTATCAAGTATGAAATTTATGTTTGAAGGTTGTTTAAGAGACAATGTATGCATGTAGATTTTACCTGAGAAGCTAACTCTGACGGCTGTGTTCATTATAGGGACTGTGTTTTGCTTGAGTCCCACAAGGGGAGAGCCTGGATAGCACACTTGATATAGTGACTGCACTATGGGCTGGATGGTATGGGGTTCAATGCCTGTCAGGGGCAAAAGATTTTTCTCTCTACCAAAATTACCAGACTGGGGCCCACCCAGCTTCCTGTTCCATGTGTATCACACAGTGTGGTACTTATGTGGGGGGTAAACAGGGGTATGAAGTTCACCACCAACATCCATGTAGGGTGGAGTTTAAGAATGGGTGGAGATATACCTCTGTTATATATCATCAATGTCATGGAGTGCATTATCACCACATCTGTTTTCAGTCACATAGGTGTAGTGAGCATGCTCCCAGCAGAAGATATTGCACCATGTATCATATTTCAGGACTTGGTACGTGAAGGGAGAATATTTTGATGTGAAAATACCTGGTATAATTTTTTGCCCACTCCTGCCTGATTTTTTGGAGCCCTGCATTGGTGATATTTTCATGTTGCCAGTTTTAGTGTTAAAATCAGCTGTTTTGCATGCTGCCTTCTGTGTGGCATATCTATTGAGCATAAGAAATGTCATCTAACGGAGTTATCTTTTATTTGCATTGTTATGGCAGAACATAGATACAACGAAATTTGAAAATGCTGTGGCTGTTCAGAGTGAAGGAGATCCCATTGCAGTGAACACTGATGTTCAGCTTCCTTCAGCATTTTCCATAATGAAGGCAAAATCAGAGGTGAGCTGTAATTTCAGGTGATAATTTTTGTGTTGTTTCAAATGTTTGTTGTATGTGTTCCTTTGCATGTGCATTGTACATGTTGTGTATTATATGACATTGAATTGATGTCTTGAAGAATACTGTTCCGTGGGATATGATCCAGTGTAGCCTAATAGAATGTACAGTTATTCAAAGATCCATAATGCCGCCCTCCTTGATAACAGAAAATTTGGAAGCAGCATGTTCCTCTAATAAAAATCCCCCAAGTTTGTAGCAGTGCATAAGGTGTCATGTAACTGAAGACTTTTTCACATTCAACACTATGTGAGATTTAATTCTGAAATAATGTCACATTTGAAGTGTTTCCGTATTAAAACATGGAACTGCTGTTTGAAAGGTTATAAATATAGAGACATATATACATACTGATACTGAACCTGATATGTTGACTTACTTAACGGGCTGTGTTCATTATTATTATTGTTGTTGTTATTATCATCATCATCATCCTTGTTATCACCTGTATACTGGTTATTTACAATTACATACCTGAAACAAACCCTGTTTCTAAGGTATACAGTGTTGCAGCTGTTCTGTATTACAATTTTTGCTACATGTAATGTTCTTTTGCAGTGAAATATGTTGTGTACTTTTACATTAGCACTTTCCACAGTATGTGTGTGCAGTGCCCAATATGGCTGTTTTTTGCAGTTCCTTAATTTCTTGCTTTCCTGGTATGTTGCTGAGGTATTGTCTGAGTGAATTTGAAATGGTTCCAGTTGCCAGTAATATTACTGGTATCACTTTTACTTCGACATTCCACATGCACTGAATTTCTGTTATGAGGTCTTTATATTTTAAAATCTTCTTGGCTTCTTTCTTGATCGCATTTCTGACTCCAGGAATTGCAACGTCTATTAACATGCATGTTCCTTGTTTATTATCATGGATGATGATATCATCATCATCATCATGATCATCATCGAAGGACTGGTGCATAATGAACTTGACCTTCTGGGGTTCGATTTCCTGCACTGACAAAGGACTATTCCTTTCCCCAAAAAATCCACTCTGGGTCTGGGGCCCAACCAGGCTGCTATTCCGTAGGTACTGGGTTTCTTTCTCACATGTGAAATTAACCACTTGCCTCCCCATAGCACTGAAGTTAAGAATGAGTGAAGCTCTGTTGCTTGTGCCTTTATGACATCTGTAAAGACAACTTTAATTCATACAGAGTTAGTGAGTTTTGCTTCCAGTGCAAGATGTTGTCCCATTAATCCTCTTTCCAGGACTTTATATGTCAAGAGAGACTGTCATATGCCATTCTGATTAAAAATATTTGTTATCATTTTCTGGGTATGCCTGCCATATTTCTGGAGCCCTGCATTTAGGATATTCTTATCATAGACATTTCAATTTGGAAGTGGTTGTAATGCATGCATCCTTGTGTTTTGCAAAGAAATGTCGTCTAATGGAATTATCCTCTCCTTAAGATTTCACTACAGAACACTGATACACTGAAAGTAGACAGTGATGTGGATGTTGAGAATGAAGGAGATCCCATTGCTCTGAACACTGATGAGGGTTACAAACTATCGGCATTTTCGATAATGAAGGCCAAATCAGAGGTGAGCACTATTTTGAGATGATTTTTGTGGTGGTGGTTCATATGTGTGTGTGTGTGTGTGTGTTGTAAGCACGTGTATATGTCTTATATGTGGTGTGACTTGGCATGCAGTTGTGTATTGAATATTACTGTTTTGTGGGATGTGATGGAGTGTAGCTTACTAGAAAGTTACAGACATCTCAAAGCTGCATAATGTCCCCATCTTCACAACAGAAATTATGGAGGTAGGATGTTCATGTGAAATGTCTTTTAATTTGTACCAATGAACTGGGTGTCACATATCTGAAGACTCTCCCTCGGTCATTGCCATGGGAACTTTATTTCTGAATTAGTGCCACATTCACACTGTTTCAGTAATTATAGGCATTTAATGGGCAACTGCATGGGGAATGAACCTGAGACATTTTACCAGGCTGCATACATGAGTATTTCTGTAAGAGTACCAGTCATACATGCTTCATGGGTTTTCTTACAACTCAAGACATTGCTGCATTTTTCACTTTTCAGTACTTCTTACATGTAGAGGAATGTTATGTATAATTTTTATGTGAAAATATTTGTTGTTTGATTCTGGCATATTCTGTGGCTGGAGATTTACATGTTATATTGTTATGGTAGATGTTTTAGTATGGAACCTTCCTATGTTCCTGCTGCCTTCTTTTGTCAATATGTATAGAGCAACAGAAGTGCCATATAACACAATTATCTTATTACAGGAGAGCATTCCTACAATGAAACTAGAGAATGATAATGTGGAGCATCCATATCAATGTGATTATTGTAGAAAATCATTCAGTGGAAAGGGTGCTTTGGAGAAACATCTACAGGTGCATGGTTTGGAGCATCCATATCCCTGTGATGTATGTAGTAATTCATTTTTCACAAAGGGTGATTTGAAGAAACATCAACGCATACATGAGCGCCCATATGTCTGTGTTGTTTGTAATAAGTTGTTCAAGTGGCAGTGTCATTTGCAAGTACATCAACGTGTACATAGTGGGGAGTGTCCATATCGATGTGATGTCTGTAATAGATCATTCAGTATAAAGTGCAGCTTGAAGAAACATCTACAGATACATAGTGGGGAACGACCCTATGTGTGTGATGTGTGTAATAAGGCATTCATTCATAAGAGTGTTCTAAAGACTCATCAGCGCATACATAAAGGGAATCGTCCATATGTGTGTGATGTTTGTAGTAGGTCATTCATTATGCACAGTCATTTGAAGGTACATCATCGCATACATAGTGGGGAGTGTCCATATCCCTGTGATATTTGTAAAAAATCATTCCGTGTAATGGGTAGTTTGCAGAAACATCTACGAGTACATAGTGGGGAACGTCCATATCCCTGTAATATTTGTGACAAATCGTTCAGTGTTTTAGGGAGCTTGCAGAACCATCTACGAATACATAGCGGGGAACGCCCGTATACCTGTGATGAATGTAATAAGACATTCCGTACTCACAGTCATTTGAAGATTCATCATCGCCAACATAGTGGGGAGCATCCATATCACTGCCATATTTGTAAAGCATCATTCATTGTTAAGTGTAGTTTGAAGAAACATCTGCAAATGCATGGTGAGGCTCATCCATAACCTTGATGTATGGTTCATGTCATTCAGTAGGCAGTCATTTTAAGATACATCAACAGATCTGTACTGGGCAACCTCCATCTTGCTGATATGTTTGCAATAAATCATTCAGGATTTATGACAGAAGACACATCTACAGGTACATGGTGAAGATACAAATGGCTGTGTGATGTGTGTCATAAATGGACTTGGGAATTGTGGCTCTTTGAACTGCTATTTGTTGTGTTGAATGCAAACAAGTACGTTATTCAGAATGTGAATATTTTAAGAATATGAATTAATGTTGGGCCTCTCATATTGAATCATTACTTTTATTTGTTTCAAATAATAATGTCAGAGAAAAGCAGTCACTGTGATTAATGTTGATGAATGAGAAATCTGTATCCTTCTCAGGTTTAATGCAGAGGAGATTGATCCACTAATGTTACCAGCAACAGTGATTTAAAATTACATTACATATATCGCCTTTATCACTTTTGAAATTTGTGTAGGATTTCAGAAATTATATGAAGTTGTACTCATGAAAAACTAACATCTCTCATAATTTCCAACCAGCCTGACAAAATGAGTGTACACTTCTAAATGGCTGTGCCTTGGTCAAATGCCTGTCATCAGGGATCTGGGTTTGACCCAAGTACAGATCATGTGGGATTTATGGTGGACAAAATATGAATTGTCTCCTAGAACTTATGTTTTCCCACTATCATTATCATACCATGACTTCCTCACAGGCCCACTCAACTTCATTATTCTTAATAGAAGAAGAAGTGGACAGAGCCTGCAGACCATTAAAAAGCCCTTTCTATCAAACATGAAGTATGGGATGCAAAAGAAGTTTCACTTTATTGTTTGCAGGGTAAATGCATGTGCCTCCTTTTGGAGTATTGTGTAATGTCTGTCTTGTATACTGTTGGCAAAGATTATAGGTTACATGAATTCAGAAGGTTGTTCTTTCATGTGTGAGGAAAGGCAAAGGAGCTAAATATATAATTGGGCTAAGTCCAAAACGTTTGAACTACTGTACTCACAAGCAAGAAAGACAGTTGTGTTTGCCGGTGCTGTTTAAAATACTGATCATGTATCCATGCAGATAGAGGGATATCCTTACTGAACATAACATATAAAATCTTTGCAGTATTATTATGCAACCGATTAAGTAAGATAATAGAACCAGCAATTGGCCATTACCAAATGTGATTCAGACCTAATAGGTCAACAATAGATAATATATTTATGGTGAGACAGATTTCTGAGAAATGCCATGAATATAATATTGATTTACATAATATATTTATAGATTTCTCACAAGCCTTTGACACAGTTAATAGAGATGTAATATATAACAGTTTAATTAAACACAACGTCCCAGACAAATTGAGTAAATTAATAAAACTTACAATGCAACAAACCAAAATGAAGGTAAAAGTAAATAATAGTTTTTCTGAATGGTTTGAGACGAAAACTGGAGTTGGACAGGGAGACCCATTATCTGCTCTATTGTTTAGTGTGGTGTTGGATTCAGTCATCACCAACCTAGAAGTCCGAGGAAACATAACTACAAGATTGAAACAGATTTGTGCTTATGCAAACGACATTGTAATAATTGGAAGAACAAAACAAACTTGAATTGACACTTTCTGCAAACTCAAACAAGAGGCACTAAATGCTGGACTAATAGTAAATAACAATAAATCCAAATATCTATATTGTACCAGGAAAACAATCCATCCAACATACATGGATACAGGATAGGAGCAGTTTGAAGAAGTAAACTCATTTGAATACTTGGGAGCAATGGTGAATACTGACAACTCTATTGAGGAGGAAATCAAAGAAAGAATAGCAGCAGGAAACAAGGCATACCATGTTCACAAAAAACTATTTACATCAAAACTGATATCTTGAAACGTCAAACTACAACTCTATAATACGTTAATTCGCCCAACAGTAACCTATGCTTCCGAAACATGGGTACTCAAGGAAAGCATGATAAATAAATTGATGATTTTTTAAAGAAAGATCATGAGGAAAATCCTACAAGATCAGACGATGGCTACTGGAGAATCAAAACTAATCAAGAAATCAATGACATACTAAAAGGACAAAATATAATTGGGTTTATTAAAAAAACAAAGATTAAACTGGTTGGGCCATGTTGAACGCATGACTGAAGATAATAATCTGAAGAAGATAAGAGATTGAAACCCATGTCTAAAAGACCAATTGGAAGACCTAAACTACGTTGGGAAGATGACGTTTTGGAAGATATAAAGAGCATGAATGTATGCAACTGGAAGAATGTAGCACAGAACAGAATTAGATGGAAGAAAGTAGTTGAGCAAGCCAGAACCTTAAATAGGTTGTAGCGCTTTATAAGAAGAAGTATCCATGCAGATATATCAGTATCAACTGACATAGTATTTCTCCAGCACTGAAATATGAAGTTCATCTAGAATCTTCAATCCACACAAATTCAACCTTCCAGATTAACTTACCACCCTTTCTTAATCACACGTTAATATTACAGGCATTCTACACCTTTTATAATCATATTCTTTTAATTCTCTTCATGTTCCTTACTTCAAAAACTACAATATGTAAAAACCAACAGTGCACACGTAACCCCAACTGCATCCTAAATATGTCTCCATATTTTATATTTTAATGCCTCCCGTATATACTCTCACATGATATTTGCTCCGCCTTAATTTAAAATATTTATTTTTACTTTATTTTCTTCCAGAATCGTCATCCAATCTACAATTCTGAATACCACACCTCTTTTATGAAAACTCAATGCGTACGATCCTTGGGGCAAATGCAGTACTGGTCAACCACACTGTATCCAGCACAGATCATGTAGACCATACTAGATGATTTGTGATCTAGATATCTTCTACTTTGCCAAATGCATGTTTCAGGCTCTCTGCCATGCACAGGTCTTGATCTGTTCACAATGTTCATGCATGTCATCAAGTGTAGAATGGACACAGCGCCATATGCATCGTGAACAACACAAGCATCATGTCTGTGTTTGCTCTGCCCACACTGTCACATGGACACTGCCTAGTCATAATCGAGCAGCGGTAGACCAATTTACGATATAGCCAAATCCTAACTTGGCTCCATTTAAAGACAAAACATAAGCCTCCTCCCATACAATAATTACATCCAGTACAACAGTTAAAATTAACAGATTGCTCACAACAAAGAAGAAAAAATACTTTATCCACTTGCCACACAATCTACAAGAAAAAAGAACAGTTATACACAGCCCAATTACCCTTCAGCATAAATTGATGAATTTCACAAATGAGATCTCATTTACACTGAAGTCACAACCCAGTATTTCTTCTTAGTAATTTGGATATAGGTATTATTTGAAGATGGTCCCTTTGGACCGCCACATGTAGAAAATCTCCGGTATAGTAATAATCCAAACCCCTCACTTGTGATTGACAGCTTTTCATTGTCTTTGTTCTTACAATCATGTACAGAGCTGATCACAATGGTATAAACTGAATTAAGAATATGAGAATATTTTTGCGTTGTTTATACCGTGCGTTGTGACACAATGATTACATTATAGAACCAACCAAATGCACACCTGCTATAATGTAATTTCACAAAATTGTGAAATAAATTGTAGCAAGTGTGTGGTTCTACTTTGCAATTATGACGCTGGTCTCAGTTACACGCTATGATCTGTGGACTTCACAATCTTTGACCGTGATCTCATGTGGCGACCATAAAGGGTTAGTATGCGTAATCCATGGCAAGAGGTGCTAGAGATGGCGCGTGTAAAGAAGACGGTTGGTGTTCAGTTGTATAGGGTAATTCTGTAAGCATGTTTGGCTGTAAATATAGCTTCGATTGAGTTGTGCTATTTGGAAGTGTCAGTGAAAGAAGACTTGTAAAAATATACAGTGTTTGTGCGGAAATCGTACACCATATTATGTGGAATATAGACGCAATGGTGAGTTAGGACTTATAAAAGAGCTGCATGTGCAGAGATTAAGTCGTACTCGTGCATTAGTGCAGGGTACTATCCAGGACCAGTATAATTGGGAAGTTGCGTGAATAACGGAATTACTGTAACTGAGGTATAAATTAAGATGTCAGGCAGTAGAAAGAACGTAAAAATTTGAACGTTAGTAAGACCAAAACACATTGACAGCTGTCAGAATGTTGAACAGCATAGGTAGTAGTTTGTAAGATAATGACCTCCCGGTGGACAGACGTTTTGTTCTTATGCATCTTGAATAATTTAACTCGTCTTATCGCAAATATCATGTTATGTGAAGGGACAAATGAGAATCCATATTGTATGTGAGTGTGTGTGTGTGTGTATATATAAAGTGAAAAAACGTTATTCCTTGAAAGTAATGTAATGATATTTTATGGTAATGGAAAGAGACTGATTCATCCAGTGTGACAAAACATACCAGTTTTATTCTGCCCTTATGTTGGAGCACTGAAGTGATTGATACTTGTTGCTATGATCAGACATAGTTGCTTCTGAAATGAGTGGTCTTTTTTCTTCATTCCAGTATTTATCTTGTTCTGTAGGAAATGCAGAGTTTTTACCATCATCGCCATTATGTCTCAGGAATGTCATATCGTAACTCTTTAAATCAACATGTCATATGACCCCCAGAGAATCTGTTACTTATTCTTACATCAAAGACATGAAGACACAATCAGCTTGAAGTAAAGCAGAAGATTTTGTTTCTGTGAACTTTGACCTGTAGATTTTGCTTGGTGGACAGTCTTGGACTCTTGTACTAGAACTATTTCATTTCATAGTTTTCCCCATACTTCCTCACATGCTATTTAAAAGGAGATGTTTAGAATATTTTTATGCTGTGGCATGTTTCCTGTGCAGTGCTTGCAAGTCACATTTTGATGGTACTGCCTGGTTGATAATTCTGTCAAATGTGTCTGCAGCACTTTTGCCACATTATGTCAGAGAGGTGCTATTAAACTGTTACTTCATAACAGTTATTGCAACACATTGCATATTCAAGTAGTTAGTGTTTGAACTGGCTGGTGGCAACTTCAGTAATAAATGAAATGTCCTCCTCTTCAGATTTGCAGAGAGTATCTTGTGTAAGGTTGCTGAGAAGTGATTGCATAGAATATTTCAGTTTAGTCCACTTTAAGCCACATCTTCTGCTAGTAATTTTTTTAAGATTTTTTTCACCCACACATCAGTATATTATTCATGCTCATGCAGGGCAGTACAAGTATAATTTTATGATCATGTTAATTTATATGGGACAAGTACATAATAATGTTCTCCCTAACTTTCATAGTTCCATATGTCCCACAGGATTGCATTGGACTTTAAGGTTTGGATTCGGGTTTGGCATTGTTTATCATGTGACATGAATTGTGTAATACAAACAGCACTGGTTACAATACACTTACTTCAGTTTGCTATAATTCGCTATATGGGAAGTGTTTGTATACACATACTACATATTATTAGGGCTGTCATTCCTGTTGTGAATGTGTACATTGACTTATATATTTATTAATTTCAGGGTTGTTAACATAATTTCACCAGAAAATATTCCATTTGGTTTAGGGCTGGAATTACTTTTTACTTTAGTGAGGATGTTATGGTTGGAGTTACTTCTTACTTTAGTACTGTCATGAGGGATAGAGTTTTTAGTTTAGTGTGAGTTTTAGGGTTGAAGTTCTTAGTTTGTTACAGGGGGTTAGGCTGGAAGTTACTCTTTAGTTTCATGTTGGAGGTTACAGTTGGAGTTGGGTGTTATTATTGCATGAGTGATAGGTCTGGAGTTAGTTTATAGTTCAGTATGGTGATTAATGTTGGTGATTTTAGTTTAGTATATGGGGGTTGGCTTTGGCATTCAGTTGAGTATGTGCGGTACTTCTATGTAGTCATGACCAGGGAGTGCCAAGTCACCCAGGCTTCAAAATTTTGTGTGCTGGCACGTAATATTTTGAGCATAATTATTGCAGTTTGCTTACTTCTTGTGCCACTGTGGTACCTTTAATTTTGAGGTGGCTCCTAGATTTTTGGAAAAATTTGTGTACCCCTATTTATGACACTTGCACTATCAGGAACATACATAATGCTGCATCTGTCTTTTGGTGTGTTATCATTACTGCTTCAGGATCCAAGGACTGAACTGCAGTCAGTTTAAATCTTATCTGATTAGGTATGTTCCCTGTGACATACATCGTATCCAATTTTGTGGTTGGAGAGTCGCATACAGGAACGCTGAAATGAAGGTGGAAAAGCCCATTCAGTGCACATTGAAGGTGAAAGGAATATGTTGTTGTGAAGTTTTCAGTGCTGCTTGTTCTTGTTCACATATGCTGCCATCTGTGCCCTGATACTGATGAAACTTGGACTGAGTAGAGCAGCAAACCCAACATGTGAAATGACTTGCAGTTTTAAAGTGGACTACTTCTGAATGTATGTTTTGATGAAGTTTGTAACTAATAACTACAAAAGAATCTTTGGTGTTCTGGGTTCCGGATAGAAGCACTGAAGACAGTGATTCCTGCTGTAAATTTGCCATTTGCTAAAACAGATAGTAAACATCCCTGCTTCTGTTAGAAATACAAATGCATTATATTGTTAAATATATGTCTTAAACAACTCTAGCAGTCACTATGTTCCTTTCGGACCCTGGGTGAACATTCTAGATTTGCAGAACCGTAAAACTATATCACAATGAGTCATGTTAGCCACGTTGACAACTCACAGGCTATTATGTGTGGTGAACAAGTGGTATGCTTAGAAAACCCTCTGCAGTCTAATTCATACAGAAATAACCAACAAGATGCAACACTGTATCAAATTTATTATTCCATATTTAAATGAGGCTCAACATGTTTCGGGCGACACACCGCCCATCATCAGTAGCTCAAAACTGCACTAGCAGCTTCTGGTTTTGCATACATGAGAGGTTGTTGGACGTTGAGATTGCTGGACACTGAGTGTCCTGCAACCTCAACGTCCAACAACCTCTGACATATGCAAAACCAGAAGCTGCTAGTGCAGTTTTGAGCTACTGATGATGGGCAGTGTGTCGCCCTTCATCAGTAGCTCAAAACTGCACTAGCAGCTTCTGGTTTTGCATACGTGAGAGGTTGTTGGACGTTGAGATTGCTGGACACTGAGTGTCCTGCAGCCTCAACGTCCAACAACCTCTCATGTATGCAAAACCAGAAGCTGCTAGTGCAGTTTTGAGCTAGTGATGATGGGCGGTGTGTCGCCCGAAACATGTGGAGCATCATTTAAGTATGGAATAATCGATTTTGATACAGTGTTGCATCTTGTTGGTTATTTCTATTTGAATTATACCATGATGCACAGATCCATGAACATCAACCTCTGCAGTCTGTTGCAACAAGAATATCAGAAATTGTTCTTTGGAGAGTTGAAGAAATATTTCCTGCCCCAAAGGAAAGCATGGTGTGTGTGTTCTGGGCCTCTCTGCACCAGACACAATTTCATGATCATGTTCTGTACATTTACATGGCTGAATAAACAAAACATTTTGTGTCATGCTTCGGTTGCTATTATTTTCTGATCCTACCTCTTCTACAAAAATGGTTGAATGCATTGTCTATGTGACCATTTGTAGACACGATTGTATGGTCATTTTCCTTGCAGTTTTGTATGTGTCCTGCCTCCCACTTTGCTCTGAACATCCCGAAAACTCTTCTGTTCCTCCTACCACAACAGTCTTTTTGCACATCTCCAGTTCCAATGTGTGGATTCAGATGGCCTGTTTCTGTGATGGATGCATTTTATGTTGTTTTGTTAATGTTACATCTAACAGACTTATCTTTCGTTTATAATTTTACAGCAGAACATTGATACAGTGAAAGTAGAAAGTAATATGGATGCTGTGAGTGAGGTTGGTCCCATTGATATGAACATTGATGAGGTTTATGTTCCACCAGAGTTTTCCATAATAAAAGCTGAATCACAGGTGAGCCTTCTTTCAAGATCCTTTTCATTGTTGTGATGGTTGTTCATACGTGTGTATGTGTTTATATGCACATTTATGTGTTTTACATGTGAGTTATTATTTGATACAGGATAATTGTTTTGAAGCATATTGTTTTGTGGGATGTGGTGTCATTTAGCATACTAGAAATTTAAAGATATTTCTAAGGGGCTTAATAACGCCCATTAATAGAATACAGAAGATGGAAACTGCAGGTTGTTCCAAAATGTCTCTAAATTTGTACCAGTGTGTGGGATGTCACATACCCAAAGACTTTTTCATAGTCAGCTGTTGTGTGAAGGATAAAAATTTGAGACAATTGTATGCCTGCAGAATGCAGCTGAGAAGGTTACTTTAACAGGCTGTGTTCATTACAGGGAACATGTTTGCTTGAGTCCCACAAGGACAGAGCCTGGATAGTATACTTGGTGTAGTGACGGCATTATGACTTGATGGTATGGGGTTCAGTGCCTGTCAGGGACAAAAGATTTTTATGTTCTCTGAAATTCCCAGACTGGTTCTGGGATCCACCCAGCTTCCTTCTGTACATGGTGGGGGGTTCTTACTGAGAGGTAGAGTGCTTGGGGTGTGGAGTTCACCTCCAGCCTTCATTAACTATAGAGATTAAGAATGGGTGGAGCTGTATTTCTCCATGTCATGGAGAGGGACAACTGCACTTCTGTTTTCAGTCACATAGGTGTAGTGACAATGCTCCCAGCAGAAGATACTGCACCATTTGTCATGTTTCAGGACTTCATATATGAAGAGAAATTCATAAAGTGTTTCAATGTGAAAATATCTGGTATAATTTTTTGCAAGCTCTTGCCTGATTTTTGGAGCCGTGCATTAGTGATATTTTCATGTTGGAGGTTTTAGTGTTAAAATCAGCTGTTGTGCTTACTGCCTTGTGTGTGGCATATCTGTTGAGCATAAGAAATGTCATCTAGCAGATTATCTTTTATTTGCATTGTTATGGCAGAACATAGATACAATGAAAGGTGAAAGTGCTGTGAATGTTCAGAGTGAAGGAGATCCCATTGCAGTGAACACTGATGTTCAGCTTCCTTCAGCTTTTTCCATAATGAAGGCTGAATCAGAGGTGAGCTGTGATTTCAGGTGATAATTTTTGTGTTGTTTCAAATGTTTGTTGTATGTGTTCATTTGCATGTGCATTGTACATGTTGTGTATTAAATGACATCAAATTCATGTCTTGAAGAATACTGTTCCATGAGATGTGATGCGGTGTAGCTTACTAGAAGTTTACGTTTATTGAAAGCTGCATAATGCCTCTCATCTTGGTAACAGAAAATATGGAATCAGCATGGGTCTTGTAAAAGTCCCCCAAGTTTGTTCTATTGCAGAGTGTGTCGCGTACCTGAACACTTTCTTGCATTCAACACCAAGTGAGTTTTAATTCTGAAATAGTGTCACGTTTGAAGTGCTCAATGACCAGACATGAACAATTTACCTGTGTGCATAGAGATAGAACCCAAGATGTTTCCTTTTGCTTTAGTCACACAGAGAGGTAGCCACAGAAATGAAGTTAAGTTTCATGACTAGACTGTAGGATATATCCTGTGGGTTGCATTTCCTGTCACGAACAATAGATGTTTTTCTTCTCTGATCATGACTCGGTCTCAGGTACCACTTAACATCCTGTTGCATGGGTATGGGGATTTTTTTTGCTGTGGGATAAATTGGCCACTGACCCCCGTCAAATGTCAATGTTAAGAACAAGCTGAGTTAGACATTAGTTCCATATATGTTCTTATAGGGTGGAGAGGGACAACTTGGCTTTCATTTTTTTCTCCCAGTCACAGTAGGTAATGAGCTATCTTCCAGTCTAAGACATTGCCCCTTTTTCTTTCATAGTTAAGAGATTTTTATGTGAAGAACAGTAATTTTCAGGTAACATTTGGATACAGTGAAAATATTTGGCATTATTTTCTGGGCAGCTGTGCCCTGTTTCTAGAGCCTTGTATTTACAATACGAGGGGCAGTCAAAAAGTTCCCGGAAATGTGGTATACCAATGTAATGGTTGGACATATGACAACGCTTATCTAATCACCTTCAAAGTAGGACCCTTGCTCACACACACACACACACTTGCTCCATCGATCCTGCCATTGTTGGAACCACCGGCGGAAGGCTTCTTTTGGAATTTTCAGCAGTTCGGCCGTTGCATTTCATTTGATATCCTCCATGGTCGCGAAATGCGTCCCCTTGAGGCCCATTTTCAGAGTAGGGAACAGCCAAAAGTCACTCGAAGCGAGATCCGGAGATTACGGTGGTTGGGTGATGACAGGAATGCTTTTCTTGGCGAGGAATTGCTGCACAACAAGCGATGTGTGACACGGTGCGAACACACCGAGCCACACATCACTTTTTGTGCAGCAATTCCTCACCAAGAAAAGCTTTCCTGTCATCACCCAACCACCGTAATCTCTGGATCTTGCTCCAAGTGACTTTTGGCTGTTCCCTACTCTGAAAATGGGCCTCAGAGGGATGCATTTCGCAATCATGGAGGATATCAAATGGAATGCGACGGCCGAACTGCAGAAGATTCCAAAAGAAGCCTTCCGCCAGTGCTTCCAACAATGGCAGGATCAATGGAGCAAGTGTGTGTGTGTGTGTGTGTGCGCAAGGGTCCTACTTTAAAGGTGATTAGGTAAGCGTTGTCATATGTCCAACCATTACAGTGTTATACCACATTTCCGGGAACTTTTTGACTGCCCGTTGTATTGTGATGTTAGAAGTTCCAATGTGAAATAAACTGTTGTACTTGATGTCTTCCGTTTTGCAAATAATCGTCATCTGACAAATGTGTCTTCTATTTAAAATTTAATTGCAGAGCATTGATGCAATGAAAACTGAAAATGATGTTGATGTTCAGAGTGAAGGAGATCCCATTGCAATGAGCACTGTTGAGGTTTACATACCTTCAGTGAAGGTTGAATCAGAGGTGAGATTTGTGTTCAGATGATTCGTTATGATGGTTGTTCATATGTGTTTGTATGGGTGTGTATTATTCTTGTGGTGTATTATATGACAGTTTCTGTTTTGAAGAATATTGTTTTGTAGGACTGATGCATTGTAGCCAACTAGAAATTCACAGATATTTTAAAAGAGCATAATGCCTCCCAGCTTCATAATATAAATGATGGGTGCAGCATTGTCTCTGAAATCTTGTACCTGTCTACAATTTGTCACACACCAAAAGACTTTCTGGCAGTTACAGCCATGAGAACTTTAATTCCTAACTAGTGGCATATTTGAAGTGTGTCAGTGAGTGAATATGTTAAGAGTTTAATGTCATGAATGTAACAGTGGTTGGTGCGTTAATATCCTCACCTTTTTTTACCAGAGCTACATGAGCCGCTTCATCAATGTCGATAAATACCTGAAATATTGCTTCATTGGCTTCAGAGCTTGTGCTTGAGTGCCAAATTTTTATAACACATCTGCACTGGCAGTTTAGGACAGTCTGTGGTGGTATTCATGTGGAAGTTTTTTGCTGAAAGCAAAATTCTTGCGTAGTGGTTTACAGAATGCTATATTTATGTTTTAAACAGTACTTTTTGCTTTGGGAAAATTTTCTCCTGGTTTGCTTTGGTGTACTTTCGAGTTCATATGCTAAACAAGTCACATTTAGTAACCTTTAAACAACTAGATTAGTATTTAAATTTTAGCACCCAGTTTATGAGAAGCTTTCAGATACAGGTGCCCCAGTAATATGAACAGGGAAACCTGCAACTGTCTGTGGAAACTCATTTGTGTGTGTCCCCGAAAGGGTGTTCAGCAGGTAGAAGGAGGAATATAAGATATGGGAGTTTCTGTTTGTACAGACTGGAAAAAAGAAGAGGTATTTTGTGTGTGTGTGTGGCCAGTGTTGAAAGATTGAAATGTGTGAATTATAAAACAGAGTGCAGGAAGGATGACTAGATAAAATTAGGCAGGTGGCAAAATTAATGCAGGTTTGCCATTTGTACATTAACGTGAGTTTATTGATTTTGTGAAAACATGGCCAACTGCCACAGGTAGGTGCCTAATAGTAGTGCCATCTTTACGAGTTTCACTTTATTGTATCTAAATTTTACACATTTGTTATGTATATTAATTGAAGACTAAGATTTATGTAGCAGTAGAAGGACCAATCAGTGGTTACTGTAAGGGGAAATTAATTACTGTTTATTATGTGAGTCATACAGAAGTACACTTTGTGACTAAAATGCAGATTCATATTTTTAAAACTTGGTGGTATGTATTGTTACTATTATACCGTAAAGTGTTAAAGAGTAGTTCTAGATACCTTTCTGTCTCGTGAATGAGTGTGGCGAAGTTTTGTATGAAAATGTTAATGGAATATGTCTAAATCTTCAGTAATATTATTCCCTCTGTGTTTCTGAAAGTGGTGTTGTAGGAGATAATAAATGGGAAATGTCTGGGAATGGTGAACATTTGAGTGGAAGTTTCATGCATTTGGTTCTTCTGTTAAATATGGTTACAGTAGGGTTGATGTTAATGTAATGGAATTCATTGAAAAACAGAGTTCCTGTAACATAACAATTGTGCTGTTATGTGCCCACCTGAAACAGAAGCTTTCAACTGTCTGTTGGATGTTCCTAATATTTTTCTCATTTTTCTTTTTACCAGAGTTCTTTGAATGAACCTCAGTTAATACAGGGTGATGACTGTCCTTTTTCCTGTGTTCTCTGCCAAACTATGCTGAAGACTCATCAGTCCCTACACAGTGGAGATCATCCATATATCTGTGATGTGCCTAATGAATCCTTCAGTACTCAGAATGCTCGGGCAGTACATAAAGGTGCGCATACTGGGGAACATTTGTGTTCCTGTGATGTATGTCATAAATTATCCAGAACTCAGACTCAGCTGAATAAACATGAGCACATACAGGGCAGAGAGCATCAGTATTCCTGTGACATGTGTAATAAGTCATTCAGTAGCCAGAGTCATTTGAAAGTACATCAGCGAACACATAAAGGGGAGCGTCCATATCCCTGTGATGTGTGTAGTAAGTCATTCAGTCGACAAAGTATTTTGAAGGTACATAAACGAATACATAGTGGAGAGCGTCCATATCCCTGTGATGTGTGTAAGAAGTCGTTCATTAATAAGACTGGTCTGAAGATACATGAACGTGTGCATAGTGGAGAGCAGCCATATTCTTGCATTGTGTGTAATAAGTCATTCAGTAGCCAGAGTTATTGGAAGGTACATCAGCGCACACATAGCGGAGAGCGCCCATACCGCTGTGGCGTATGTAATAAGTCATTCAGTCGCCAGAGTATTTTGAAGGTACATCAACATATGCATAGTGGGGAACGTCCATATCACTGTGATGAGTGTGAGAAGTCTTTCAATGATAAGACTGCTTTGAGGATACATGAACGCATACATAGTGGGGAACGTCCATATCCCTGTGATGAGTGTGATAAGTCATTCATTAGCCAGAGTCGTTGGAAGGTACATCAGCGCATACATAGTGGTGAGCGCCCATATTACTGTGATACGTGTAATAAGTCATTCAATATGAAGTCCATTTTGAAGAAACATCTGCAGAGACATAGGGAACGTTGATAGGCCATTCAGTAGCTGCATATCGGTAGCTACATAAACCACAGTTGCCAAATTTCTGTTTTGACTGTGGAGCCATCTGAAGGGCACAGCAACACACATGAGTTTCGGCCTTTGAAACTGCTGTGACAACAATATGTCACATTCTTTGAATTTTTTATTGTACTGGGACGTAATTTCAAAGGGCTGTGCTACAATTTCAGACTAATGGAGAGCATTTCCAACAAAAGTTGTAGACATTCTGTTAATACTATGGTGCTGTTGCACTGCAGCGTAATAATTCTATAATAAATTTATTTATTTTTAAGAAGAATTGTTACTTGTGTCATTTGATTTCCCAGTGGTTTCTGTTCTGAGGAAACAGCATTTATGACCAATTGTTTGTAGGAACTTTCTGGCTTTATTGTAGCATTGGAACACAGTTGTTATATTTATCATGCGTGATTGTGTCTTGTCCCGTATGGTAGGCTGACATTGTACCTTGAAGCTTGCTGTGACACAAAACTAGCATTTTTAAGCATGAACTCTGGGAAGAGCTCATGAATCTGCTTTTGCATTATATAGACTTCTAATCCTGCAAATCTTTTGTGAAGTTCTGTTTTTAAGTATTGCACAAGTATATTTATAATGCAAGAATAAAATCAGTTGAACTCGTGGCTAGGAAACTGCAGTGGCTTGCAGTTCATATGATTCAATCCTAGATGAACTGATATAATTTTATTGTTAGCAGCGTTAATGTGTTGAAGGTAAAAAATAAATAATTAAACGCAGTGCCGTGCAGTTGAAGAGCTTGACCTGTTGTTACACTTTGCAAATGGACCAAGATAAGTGGTCAGATCCATGTCCTGGTCATCATGTTTGTGGAGGCAAGGGGCCTGGTATCCACTGGTTATCCCAAATAGTTCCCTAAAATTTCCTAACAAAATCTTCATGTTGTAGTTAGGGAATTTATCAACGACCTGCCTTGGTTCATGACTGAAGCTGCTGTTTTTTTTTCTCTTCTGCTCTCAGTTTTTGCTTATGCATTCACAATAGTTTTATCACACCACAAGGCATCGTAGCGATATGTGTGACATTATATCACCAACGGAATTACTGCCTTAGCTCCTGATGCTATTCCCTTGTCTACATAAAAGTATATCCCAGCGGGTGATGCTTGTTGCCTTCGTCATGAAAAAAATTTATCCCATGACTCATATGACCTCTACTCCCATCAAACCTAACCTGTACTTTGCTAATGGGGTCAATGTGGTCTTCAGTGTCCCAGACATATGGAGACTCCTCATATTCCACATTCCAAAAACTTTTCCAGTTCTTTTGCTTAGTCATGCCAAATAATCCTCCTGATTGTTTGACAAGCCGAATTTTGATGGAGAGGAGTGAGTAGCCCCTCACCTAATGTACAAGTCAGAGGATCACCCCTTTTTCGGCTGTCCATGTCTGCTTATTCAGTAGTTGCAGCTACCATCTATAGTTGGAGGCCGTCTGTTCTACCTACAGCCTGTGGACATACCATACTGTGGTACCCTTATCCTGCTAACGTGGAGGATATGGTGAGTTTCTAATAATGTCAGCAGATGGCAGATGAAATTTAACTCGGTGTTTGAAGGGTTAACACTGCTGTAAGTCATACAAGTACATGTATAAATAACCCTGGTCTGACAGATCTTTGACTACATTTCGTTTCGCTTGTTAAGGCTAATACATTCTCCCCATACGTTCCTCTGATGTATGGACCAAGAAGACAGCCAGTGTGCATATAGCGCAACATTGATATGCGTTTGTGAAACCGTTGTTGCAGTAGAAAAGCAATAAATATTACATATTCTGAGTGTGTGTTTGCAGTCTTAGGTATACAGCATGCAATGCATATGCGCCATATTGCCACCTGTGGCCTGTCTGGTTCTACAGTACGGCGCGATTTTTTTAAAGTTACCAAATACAAAATGTGTGTTTTGATTTTCTCTACAATTTTTGTCAAACATTTCTCATTCGAAGAAGAATTGAACGAGTTATGATCAAAAATGTATATCAGTCTTCATGTAAAGTACAGTACCGTTATTGTTGTCAGATTTTAATTAAACTTGAATTTTCTCGGCAGATTTTTGCAAAATACGCGAATATAGAATTTCTTGAAAATCCAGTGGGAGACGAGTTATTGCATGCGGACAGACGGACAGACACGACGAAGCTAATAGTCGCCTTTCGCAATTTTGCTAACGCGCTTAATGACCGACTCTCATGAATGACCGACTTTCATTAACCCTTAGGCAACTAATGTCATATACAGGGTGTCCCAGGAGGAAGGGACAAAACTTCGGGAGAGTGTTCCTTATGTTAAAATATACCGATATAACCCAAAACACCTATATCCAAAGTTGAACGGTTACGGAGATAATAGCCAGAGAAAAGTGTGGTCTTCTGGC
>Ga0268261_10000602_pt1 | contig 22949 bp, 8 predicted proteins | sample TergutNc150P1_FD_190353 | JGI IMG/M metagenome (GOLD analysis project Ga0268261, IMG submission 190353) | Nasutitermes corniger P1 segment gut microbial community from laboratory colony in Florida, USA - Nc150 P1 (SPAdes) (version 2) | ecosystem: Host-associated > Arthropoda: Insects > Digestive...
GGGGGGGGGGGGAATGTTTGTCAAAGCAGCTGCGTTTAAAGAATAAGCAGCACAGTTATCTAGAATAAGAGGAAAATTGTTATTTATAGCTCTTATCTGCTTATCAAATTTTGGCAGCCACTTGTCAAACAAGAAGGAAGTCATCCATGCTCTTCTGTTAGCCCTGTATTCAACAGGTAGCCTATGTGCAGACTTCAAAATCTGCAGCTTTGCATCCAAGCAATGGCACCTTTTCCCCAGTCACAATAGCACAAATTAAATTCATCAAATCTTTCAGAAGCCATTTCAACACCTAAAAACATCCATTTTTAAATGCCAGAATGCAATCAGGCATTGTTATTTTCAAGACCCTTGTTTCATCTACACTGTAGATGTCATGTGGTGAAAATGCAACCAAAATTTCCACAACTCTAGGCTCTTCCATTCATCTACATCCCTTTCATGAAAAGTAGCACATTCACCACACATTTTCTTAGACACAGTTTTGTGTTAAGTTTTCCATCAATCAGTCCAGGCTGCAGAAATATCTTCAATGTGAGTTCATTTTTATGCAAAACTATTTGCTTTTTCTAACAGTACTCAACCCCTTCTAACCACCCAAGACTGTCTATTCTTATGTTCTTAAACCAGGCCAGAAGAGATTTGTCACCAGCATCAAATATGTTCTCTCTATGTCATTTTGTGCCAGCAACATAGCTGCTATGTTCAAAAGACTGTTTAATTTTGGTTGCATTTTTAGCAGATATCCAAAAGTACTGGTTAAAATTTCCAACTGTTGGGCAATATACTCTTGACCCAATGTTTGTAACTTTCCCAAAAGGAAATAATGTCATATTTCTAAGATTAAAGCATGGCGGCAGTACTTCGTGGTTTTAAAACTGGGGCACACCAAGCCTCCTGCACAATGGGTAACAGGTCATTCCCAGGGGTAAAGAAGCCGGAGCATGGCGTTAACCACCCAGCCATCAGCCCTGAGTTTAAAATAAGAACAGAGCTATACCTCTACTCCCTGTCTGTGCCTTCATGGCAGGTTATAGGGTGAATTTTACTTTACCTTTTACAGATTTTCATCAGCATTAGTCTGTGATATCATCACTTCCACTGTAGTTACACTCTTCATGTGCCTCCTTGTCCCAGAAAACACTTTTAAAGTAACTAATAATAACAAGTCCACTTTATGGCCAACATTTTAATACACAATTATAGCCCAACTATTATTAACAGTTTATGTTCTCCTTACAGTCTAGCAATAGCATTTCAATCAATCATTGTGTTTTCCCCTATAGAACAAGCATCATCTACACTGGTTTTCCTCTCATCCTAGCAAAGGCATTTGTTTGGGTTTTCTATAAGCAGGATTCATACAGCACACATCTCACTCCACAAGTATGGTATACATGCACAATTACTGATGCTAAGAAATTAAGAAGTGTGACTTTGGTGTGGGTTTAAATTGCACAGTGTTTTTAATTTGATAGTTGTCATCCTATTGTGTTTAAATATAAATACAGGTAAATAAACCTTGAACTGTGCTCCTGGTTGTTTTGTGGTGGTAGCATGCGGTATAATCTGTTTGACCAGTAAAAACAGAATCTGGGAAACATGGAAAATTAACAATAAGCAATTATGTACCCCACGTGAACTCAACCTTCACCACACAACCCCATAAAACACTAGAAGACTGAAGACATAAAAATTAGGCCTCAACATAAAGAAATTTTGAACACAGTTTTGAATTTACAAGAAATATTAGAATATGAAATGTAAATCCTATACTTTTTTTTTTAAACAGATGGTTTATATAAATAACAGCTACTAACTGACCCAATAAGGACACATATTAGCCGATTTTCTGTAAGTTTTGAGATCTCATAAAAGCACACAAAGTTGTACTTTGTACTATGTTTACCTTTTTTAAAGTTTTTATCTGACAGCCTGACGACTATTCTAGAGTGGACCAAAACATGTTGTTATGTTGGATTAAAACTAAATATCTGTATTAGATGGCAAGTCTGTGTGTTTATCTATACTGATCATGTTTTTGCTAAGTTTCATGGCAATTGGTCTAATGTTTTACATATTAAAATGGACATCCCCATGTTCTATGCCTGTGCAAAGCAATATACTTCACATAAAATAATATTCATTCTCTTCTGAATTTGTAAACACCTTCTATCTGAACAGAGGGAAATAATGCACCACTTTGAAACATCTGAAGGTTTTGTGACACATGTAGGATGGCATCAGCCATTTTCACAAATAACACCAGGAAATTACAAATGTAATTGTCCTTTCTTGTCATATATTCTTCCATCTCATTGAGATACTTCACAACTCACTGATCAATACAGTGAAATGCAGTGACAACAACTTGAGTCATCATAAAAGTGTCAGCAACATACAAATGTCACCAAACTTCTTGAAGTCAATAACACCTGTTTCAGGGTACAACTCTATCAACATGTGTTTAATTCAGCTCTTAAAACTTTGCTTATAAAGTGTTTTTCATGAAACAATGGAAGTGAGATAGCCTTAAAATCCACTACAAGCACATTAACACAAGTTTACACATTTGAAACCATAGCAGACCCACTGGGAAACCAGGCTAAACCTCATGTTAAGCACATGACAATATGCAGAAAATATGTTTTAAACAGAAAGCTGAAAGATCAGGTTTTCATACATTCAAAGTAAAAAAATGAATATGACTACAAATGTTCTTTGCTCTAAACATACTGTTTAATAATGCCTTTAATGTTAATCTGTTTAGTGTTATTTATAATAATAAATGGTACTAGTCACCACCAAAACGACTTTATTATTGACATTAATTTATCATATTCTTATGGCAACACATTTCAACCAAATATGTATGGTCATCATCAGATCAACCAAATTATAAAAAATGTAAACATATTATACAGGTATAAAAGTATGTGCAAGATGGATTGGGATGTCAATCTTACAGATTCTTAGAACATACTGTCTTCATTTATTCCACAGTTTACAGGCACTGTTTTTATTTGTTATATACTGGTTGCATCAGATAGTTTAAAACTTATAACACTGTAAAAATATAAAATATAAATGTTCCCTGACGATATTCATTGGTTTTGTTGAAGCGTGTTATAGAACACAGATGGTGGCAGATTGTATGAATTTTTATGTTCTCATTGCTCCAATACAATTATTAAAGGATAAATATATTACACAGTACACACAGATTAAAAATTAATTTATTCTGTTCTTACTTAATATTTTATGAAGTTATAATGGGATATTATATACTATATATATCCCACACCACCACCACCACCACCACCACGTCGTCGTCGTCGCCGCCGTCGTGGTGGTGGTGGTGCAAAAGCAAGCAGAGAAGAAACTAAGATAGAAGAGTTTATAACAAATGTGGAACATGAAATGAATGATTGTAAGAGTAATAAATGGGGCCACCAAAATAGTAAGAGAAGATTTACAGCAAATTTGTAAGCCATACCTGGAAAACAATCAACAGATTCACTGAAGAAGACAGCTATGCTTGGAACATCACAAATAATACAGAAAGCACAGCAGTCTGAAACTTGAAGCCTGGGTGGTGGGGACCACCATTGGCCAGGGAGGAAAGGCCTATGACAACAGACAATGATGATGACCAATAACAACAATGATGATGATGATGACGACAACAACCCCTAATGTGGGCAGCATGTTAGAATACTCCCACCATAGCTCTGTGGGCCATAAGAGGCGATCAATGGCCATGTTCCCCACAACACTTGCTACCCATGATAGATGGAGTCAAATAAAGAATGAGAAATAGAAACGCTACCTGGAGTTCGCTGGGGCATGCCTGGAGCTGGTGCTGGGCATGACAGTATGCAGGACATCAGTGATAGGGAGCTGAGGAGGCAGGCCCCTGTCATGTAATAAACACAGCCCAAATGAACATCAAGATGTAAATAACCAGGAAAAGAGCACTCTATTTGCTAGCTTGTCACTTGCAAGGACTGCCTGCAGAAGAGATCACCCCGCATGTTCTAAATGGCTGCACAAAATGAGATACTGCACACATAATACTATGTTAACCAGTACAAGAACAACCCACAACCTGGATGGAAACCATATCTTCAGGCTGTATACACCAACAAGCATCCAGAGCTACATCTCACAGAACTAAATCTAGTAGACAGGAAAATCACTATAGTCAAAAAGAGTAATTTAACAGCTAACAACCTGGGATATATAAAGAGAGAGGTGGGCCACTTTGATATATAAATCAGCAACCCTGAAATAGAGATTCAACCCCCAGACAATGCCTCAGGGAAGTTCTATAGCTTACTGAGGCACAGATCCCACCACCAGGCCCAATATCGCCATTTTAAAGAACATCAAGAAGGTCAAAGAGAATATGTAGAAACGACTGGAGACTGGAATGAAGTACATCTGGCATTTTATCGTGTGGCTGTAACAATCACTGAAGTGGAAGGGCAGAACACACACTTCCCACTAGTACAGAATGGCGAGAACAATAATATAAAAGTGAATGAACCCGACTTAAAAAAGCACCTGATAAAGAACAACGATGAACTACCTGTGAAAGCAGATGTTACAGATGAATTTCTAAAAGGAAATCATTCTTGAAAGGTTAGAAAGAAGGTAACGGTACTAGCTTTTAAGTCAAAAATACATCTTGAAGATCCATAAAGCACCCAACAACTTCAGGACATAAAGAAGTATTCAAAATAAAGAAACAGAATTCAGTTTTTTACAAGAACCACAAGAAATTTTTTCAACAACTAGAAACAGACACCGATGGCCAGACAGGCAGTGAATTAGTTAACATCAACGTCAAAATATTAACAAATACTGGAGTGCCTTCTAGACAACTCTAGAAGACTATAACTCATCAGCAGCATGGAGCAAAGATCTAGAAGTGTGCAGTTACAAATTATCAATTATGGCAGTTAATGAATTCTCTGCTAATGATATAACTCCTGCTGTAAGAAAAATCAGCAAATGGAAAACACCTGGACCTGACAAGCTTCATAATTTCTGGCTAAAAAGTTTAAATCCATCAACGCTTGCCTTGCCCACTGTTTCATAAACATACTGAATGACTCCATCTGAATTCCTAAATTTGTAAGTGAGGGAAACATGTATATGTTACACAAGAATAGAAACACCATGCAGCCTTACAACTGTCAACCCATAACTTGCCTCTCCAACATATACAAATTGTTCACAACACTGATCAATAATAAGATCTATAAGCACTGCGAAACAAACCATATATTGGAAGAGGAGCAGAAAGGGTGCATCTGGAAATGTTTAGTATGCAAACAGCAACTCACAATCAATGCTATAGTTCTCAAACAAGCACACGTGAAAAAGTGCAACGTACACATGTGTTATGCAGACTATCAAAAAATGTTTCACTCTGTGCCCCATAGCTAGTTGATGAAGGTGTTAGAAATACACACAATCTCCCCAAAGATTAGGAACATTCTGCAGTTCACGATGAGTACATGGAGGACAAACCTGTAGGCGAATAATAAAAATACTGGAACTGTAAACATCAGAAAAGTAATTTTTAAAGGGGATCTGTTTTCTCCAGTATGGTTTTGTCTGGCTTTAAACCCCATATTGTCACAATTAAACACCAGTGAAATTGGCTACAAGCTTAATACATGAAATAAAAGGAGATTATCACATATCCTATACATGGATGACCTTAAACTATACCCAGACTCTCACGAAAAGTTACATTCTTTCACTGATACTGTAAACTTCAGAAATGACAATAAGATCACTTTTCGTTTTGACAAATGCGCCATCATAAACATCAGAAAAGGCAAAGCTGAAAATCAAGAGAGGAAATATAAAGATATTGAGGAACTGAGCCAGAAGAAACATAAAAAATCTAGGGATACCACAAAACCAGCATGGCGACAACAGCCGTCTAAAGAAGATCTTCACCATAAAGCACAGGAAAAAGAGTCACAAACATCTGAAAAACAAGTTACCTGCCCCAGATCATAGCACTCAATAAGTAAACAATTCCTGTACAAACCTATTCATTGTGAATAATCAAGTGGACTGACACAGACCTTGAGCACCTTGATAGATTTAAAGAAGACTACTAATAAAATTTCATTGCCTCCATCCCAATTCATCTAAAATAAGATTATATCTACCTCGGAAAGGAGGAGAATAAGGCTTAGTAAATATCCACAAATTATGCAGCACATAAGAAAGAAATATGAGAAAAAAGTTGAGATCAACCAAGGAATGCCTGTTGAGACTGGCCATGCAGGCAGATAATGGATACACACCTTTAAAACTAATTGAACAAAATGTGGAAAATAACACAAGATATGAATACCTTGGGGGAAAACAACCCTACAAGGAAAATTCCCAAAGAATCCTCTCTGGTGGTGGTAAAAATGAAAGTGAAATAATAGCAACACCAGGCATCACAAACCAAATATAATGTGACAAAAATATTATAAACAGAAACAGACAGCAATTACAAATTCTGTAAACAATATGATGAAACAGTGGACCATATCATATTAGCATACCCAATATTGGCAAAAGAATACATAAAGAGACATGAAAGAGTGTGGGGTAAAAATAGAAAACGAACACTGGTATGACCATGTACCAAAATCAGTCATAAAAGTCATGAAAGTAAGATTACCATGTTACAAAACCAACAGGCGTGAACTGACAGAACTATTCATAACAATAAACTGGACATCATAATACATGATAATAAAAAAGGAATATGTATGTTAATAGATGCTGCAATTACTGGAGACAGAAATGTGATCAAGAAAAAAGCAGTGAAGGTTTGAAAATATAAAGACTTTATAATAGAAATTCGGGGCATGTGGAATGTAAAAGCAAAAGTGATAGCTGGTATAAGAGGGGTGACTGGAACCATTTCAGAACACTCAGACAATACCTGAGCAACAAACAAGGAAAGCATAATATTAAGGAACTATAAAAAAAACAGCCAAATGGGGCACTGAACACATACTACAGAAAGTACTACTGTAAAAGTACAGAACATATTCCACAGGTGAAATATTACATGTAGCACAAATTGTAAATACAGAACAGCTGCTACACTATATAACCCTAGTAACATGGTTTATTTCAGGTATATAATTGTAAATACCCTACATAAAGGTGATAAGGACGATGATGATGATAATATCTCACATTACTATGATAAATTAATATAAATAAAAAGAATGTGTTGACGGTGAAAAGTACCATTTATTACCGTGTTTACTGTTTGACTAGAAATATTATTCAATTTGTTTTACAGTGAGGCTAAAATAAGCTTCAATCTCAATTTTGGACAGTGTTATAGCAATGTAAAAACATGAATGACATTAAATGGTATTTTTTAGTACTTAAAGGATCAATAAAAGCTAGTACATCTACAGGTTTAAAAACTGGAATGTAAACTCTCCTATACGAAGGATTGTAACTTACCAATTTCATTAATATGTCATGGGAACACAGATTTTGTAGTTTTCTGTGTTGATCTGACATGGAATGACATAATGCAAAACAAATGCTTCACATAAAATTGCAGCTATTTAATACAACCTGTGTTTTATGTTACAAACTAAAATTTTGAAAAAAAAAAAAAAAAAAAAAAGGTTTTTTAGGATGACAACAGTAATGTTCAATATGTGGTACATATAAAGTCTGTAGTTTTGACATGAAACATGCAGGAGATGGGAGGACATAAGCTGCTTCTCACATTTAAACATTATGTTTAAAAAAAAAAAAATTAGATACATCACCCTCCATCTTCTGATTAGGCCAGCATGAACATCATATATAGACCTATTTGTAACAAATTTCTTAACAACTCATCAAATAGAAAACAAAAATAACAGAATGTATACCTTATTTAATTTAGTATAAAAAATTACTTTAATTCTTGCATTTCATGAGCTAAAGGAAACACTTATTTAGACCTTCAGGTAAAGCATCAGCCCTAATTTGATGCAGTACTCTACATAACAATTTCATCAAACTCTGCTTACAGGAGGACTACTGACATTAGGTAATGAACACAATCTCTGCACAGAATATTCTAATTTATGGATGTGTTCTTCAAGCCTACAGAAAACGACTACTAGCTTCAACATGTCAGTCCATCAGTCTCATAGCTGGATGGAGCAACTTGGCATCCGCTGGTTAAGTTTACATGAAATTATTATCAGGGATCTTTACTAAAATTTGTCAAAATACTGATTAACATCAGAAAAAAATATCACTTTACTTGAAGACCTACACACATTTCTGATAAAACCTAATTCCAAGATTAAGTACAATAAATTTGCTGTTTATAACATATGTACATAAAATAAATGTGGCACAGCATAACATTCCACAAACATCACAAGATGTAACAATATTTAAACTAACTAAAGAGTGGTTTATTTTATTATCTTAATTTACCAAGCCATTAAAACACTGTAACTTCACTCTGCTTGTATTATACAAAAGCCTAGTGCAAATTTTTCCCATATTCCTGCAACAGCATTACAATAAAGCAGCATAAACTGTAAAATACTCAATTGTAACTGTACTGCTGTTGCCATACTCTGTAAAGCATCATTCTTAAAATTATTCATGAATTTAAGACCTAAGGAAAACAGAGCCCACATGCTGAAAATGTAATTCCCTGCAGACATTTCTTATAATGTTGCTTGCTGTTATGGTATCAGAAGTGACATTACTTAAATCATTTGAACTTCTGATACCAATGGCAGAAAGAACTAAATATGAACTCCTTCCTTCTTAGAGCAATTAGTCTGCTCAGAAGTAAATTCAGTTAAATTCATACCTGCCACAGGTAATGCGCGAGCAGGAGTCTGTGAGCGGCTACCACTCTCTGCACTCATTCTTGTTTCTTCTTCAAACACCTGAACAGTATGACATGGTGATGACAACCCAACAGTAATTTCAGACGCTGACAACACATGTACCGGACGTGCTAGAGAGTTTGCTTCAGCAGATGTTTCAGCTATAATAGCTGCTGGCCGTGCTTTTGCTGAAGCACTAGAAGATGGTTGTTCTGTAGCATAAGAAGTTCTCACAACTCGTTCATCAGAAGCAGATGCAGTACGTAGCTCAACTGAAGTAGTTAAACTTAGATCATTGGCAGGAATAAAATGAGACAGGGGTTTGGTTATATCTGCTATAGAAGGCTGCTCAATGACAGGGGAAAAAGACAGACTGTCAACAGTAGCAGCTGAAGTAGAATTTTCTGTTGTTAATGCAGAAACTTCAGCTGGCTGTGGCAATTCAGTTGCGTGTTTTACTTCTTCCACAATCTTCTTCTTACGACCAGGAGCTGAAAAGTAACACATACACACACACATACATATATATATACACACACACACACACACATACACACACACACACAGCTGTCCATACATGTTACAACAATCTAAAGGCCACCTCCAAATTTTAAGTGCAAGAAGGATGACACAAAGTTAGGGCCACACTAAGAACCCACAATTCAGAAGTGACCTGTGAATGTCACTGTTATCTGGTGCTCTCTACTCACTATACATGAACTGATACACATTATTGCATGCAATAAAAAAAAGTGCAGTAATTATACTGAAAATATTAGGTGTCACCCTACAAAACTTAGTCACCCAGAAAATCATGCACCTGTGTGTGTGTGTGCACACATGCCTAATAAATCAGTATTAAACCATCTAAGTACATATCCATCAACAACCATATTTTACCTCACTCCCTGATGATTTGACCAAGCTTGGCCATCATCAGAGCCTTCATACACAGGGTGATTCAGGGGGAATCTGCAATACTTTGGGAAATGATAGTATGTGTGATTCTAAGCAAAAAAGTTCATATGAACATGGATCTGATTTTGAATGGTAACCGAGATATGGTAAAAAGAAGATACGGACCATCCTGCAAGCACAAACAGCAATTACGTAATAAAAAACATCACAACTAACATCACATGCATCGTAATACGAAGGGTGAATCACCATGTGTTGCTAATGTGAAAAACTGTGTCAGAAAGACTTTAGAATGTACGTAGTTCACAACTGTGGCGACATATGACTACACTCATCCTCGTGCAGCGGCGGGGTACAGTAGTGATTGTGTGAGGTGTAGCTGACTGTTTTCATTGTGTGAGTGGCGCGTTACGGAACAGTTCATCAAAACGCCGCAAACATTCACACATGAAGAGTATGCGGACATGGTTTACGTGTACGGGTACTGTAATGGCAGTGCAAATGCAACTGTGGATGAGTACCGGAGAAGATATCTGTTGCACAGAACACCAAACCGGGCTGTTTTCACCAACGTGTTTCGTGCATTAAGTGAGTGTGGGACACTTCCTAGTGCACGTGTCATCAGAACGCAGATCGATACAAACAGTTGAAGAACAGGAAGAAATTGTAAGTATGGCACAACGGAGCCCGACCACCAGCGCACGTCGGATTGCCTCAAGTCTCCGTGTTCCACAAAGGAGCGTGTGGCGAACATTGCATAACGATGGCTTGTATCCATTTCACCATCAGCCAGTACATCTGCACCCAGGTGATGACACATGACGACTGCAATTTTGTCATTGGTTATCCCATAACCGGGAGTTATTGCTGTACATTTTATTTACAGATGAGGCCACATCTACTCGTAACGGTAATAATAATACCCACAACTCTCAAAATTGGGTGCACGATAACCCTCATGGTACCGTTGAAACAAATTTCCAAACACGGTTCTCTGTGAATGTTTGGTGTGGCATTATTAACAATATGTTAATCGGCCATGTTATTGTCGAAGACCGAATGACAGGAGACAGTTATCTCCATTTCTTACAAAATGATATACCTGAACAGCTGGAAGATGTTCCCTTGGATACAAGGCGTCACATGTACCTACAGCACAATGCAGCACCAATCCATTACACCAGGATGGTGATCCAACATCCGAATAACACGTACCCTAACCAGTGGATTGGCCGAGGTAGTCTAATTTACTGGCCTGCACGTTCCCTCGACTTAACCCCCTTGGATTTCTGTTTATGGGGATGGCTGAAGGGGGAGGTGTACAGCACCAAAGTGGATACACATGCTGACCTTGCATCAACATTGCCTTTGTCCGTACAAAGGACCGCCATCATGAGCTACGGCGTGCAACATGCAGTACCCTGCAACGCGTTCACAATTGCAATGAGGTTGGTGGCGGCATCTTTGAAAATTTATGAGATGTGCCAAATGTCGACGAGCCAGGGTTTTGTCCATTGCAGATCATCAGTAACACAATGGTGAGTACCTGCATGCATGTGACGTTAGTTGTGATGTTATTTATTATGTAACTGCTGTTCGTGCTCGCAGGATGGTCAGTATCTTCTTTTTACCATATCTCGGTAAATGTTCAAAATCGGACCCATGTTCATATGAACTTTTTTGTTTAGAATCACACATACTATCATTTCCCAAAGTACTGCAGATTCCTCCTGAATCACCCTGTATTTAAAAGGAAATTATTATATACATTTAATGAATACATTTATTTCACAACAGTCAATATATCTCTCCTGTACCTTTTCATCAGAAGCAATTACTTAGTTTCCTATAAAGTGCTCTGAGAGGCCATTACTTTCTTTCAGGTATATGATTCTCCAGTAGGTCATTTAATTAGGAGTATATTTGAGTTGTATAAAAAAAACTGCTCAACAAGCAAGTCCCTACCAGACATAGGACTATTCTGAGTGGGCAATAAACTGTGCTGATACGCAGCTTAATCACTGAATTCAGGTGGCTGCACACCAGTATTTAATCTACTTACCCTTTCCTACTCTTGGTTTCCTCGCTTTGACTATCACTGGTGGCCTTTCTCTTCCTCTACACATTCGTTTGGGTCTTACTATTTCCTCTGGGGGCTCAACAACAGGAATAACACTAGGAACCAATGCTGTTTTCCTAGGTCTCCCACGTCCCTTCTTTGGTTCCATCTTCATGACTTCAGTTTTAACAGATTGCAGTTCTGGTAATTGTACTGCACCATCTCTCTCCATACAGCAGTCAGGCACAGCCATTCCACTGTCTACAATTTTTTCATTACTCAAATGAACTGAACTACTGGGCTGGTTTTCTTCCTCAATTACCATCACATCGAGGGAACTTGACTCTTCGCGGACTAATACTTCACTGAAAAGTTGATCAGCATTTTCTGACTGCTGCATGGTAGTGACAGAAATGTGCATATCCTCAGACCCAGCTGAGTTGGATATATTTACTTCCATAATTTCATTTTGACAACTCAATACAGAAGTATCAAACATTTCAGGTGACTTAGTACTTGATATTGTTGTAATTGTGGCAAGGCTTACTGCCAAATCATCACTCAGAATGGTGTTCGTTCCTGGACCCATCTTTGATAACACTTCTCTGAGCTTTCCCTCTACAGTTGTTTGTGCAAATGTTTCTCCTTCACTCACTGCCTTATCTTCAGAATCTGAATGAAATATCTGGGAGGAAATGACTTCTTGACTGTTCTGCGAAATAAGGTCCTGATGTTGTTCCTTGGACATTTTATATCCTGATTCATCGCAGCTTTTCATTTCATGTTCAAGTTTAATTTTTTTAGGAGGACACTCCTCTTCTGGCCTTCTACTCCCTAATGTCTCCTGTATATTACAATCCTTCTGAGGTCTCTGTGCAACTGTCTGTTCAGTTTCATAATTATCTATCATCTCCATACTGTTTTCAGATTTTCCTTGTTCAGAAGGAAGATCTTCAGCAAATTTTGATATTATGAGACCAGCTTCCACAGACGAGGTTACACGATTGTCTGATTGTTCAGTAATAACCATTTCTTCTTCCATCTTGGTACGTTTAAGAGGAGGTTCAGTATGGTGTTCTGCTTGAGTGCTAAGTTTGTCCATTTCGGTTCCACCTGTTTGCTTATAAGTGTCACCATTGTCTTCTGGTTTAATTTTCTTCCTCTTCACAGACCAGGCAGCATCTTTTTTAAGAGTCAGTGTTATTTTCTTTTGTTTTCCTGCTTCTGCAGATGTTTCCTCAAAGAGCTTTTTTTCCTGATCTCCTGAAATCTGATGACCTAATGCACCATCTGTATCAATAACTTCTTTGGGAGATGAAAAACTTGATTCTTCTGATTTTGTTAAATCCTTCCTAAGCTTTAACATAATTTTTTCCACTTTCCCTTCTTTTGCAACTGAAGCAGCTGCAGAATCTACACACTTCACATCCTCTGCTTGTGTACTAGTTATTTCTAAATCTCCTTCAAGAAGTTCGGTTTTTTTAAATTTCAGAGTTAGTTTCTCCACTTTCCCTTCGTCCCTTGATGATGCTGCAACTGGTTCTTCTGTTTTCTGGATATCTAATAAACCAGATTCTTGCTCGGGCACTTTCTTCCCAGTACTTACTTCTGAAGTTGCTAAATCTTTTTTCAGCTTTAAAGTGAGCTTTTCAACTTTGTTTTCTTCTTTTGGGATAAAGTCCAATTTAGATACTAAGTCAGTTTGTTTGGGTGGTTCTACTTCTTTTCCAGATGCAACAGCAGACTTAATGATATCCTTTTTTAATTTTAATGTTAATTTTTCAAGTCTGGGTTCCTCTTGAGTAACTGGTGTACTTCTTTTTGCTAACTTGGTATGTCCCTGTTTTGCAGATGCTGGAGCTACTTCTTGCTTAGTAGGATCCTTTTTTATCTTCAATGTTATTTTTTCTACTAAAGTGCTTTCTTTGGTTAATGATGATACACTTTCATCTAACTGCTTCTGCCTAATGTCAGTGATATTAGTTGGTACAACAGTAGTTTCCTGGGTAGATAACATTTTTGATGATGTAATAATTGTCTCAGGCTTAGTCCCTTCTTTCTTTAATTTCAAAGTTATTTTCTCCACCAGAGGATCTTCCTTAGACAATGAAACACGTGCTTCTGGTTTTGGTTGCTCTGCTGACTTAACTTGTGTGACAGTTGTTTCTGGATGGACTGTTTCTGGCTTTGTAGTATCCTTTTTCAACTTTAAGGTTATTTTCTCAATCAATGGTTCAGTTCTGGACCCTACCGTAACATTTTCATTGGACCGCCTAGCTTCTGGTGCCTTGACTCTAGTTACTGTAGTTTCAGGATGAATATCTTCCTTTGATGTTGTAGCTGAAGTGCTATCTTTCTTTAGCTTTACAGTAAATTTTTCTACTGCAGGCTTATCCTTTGAACCAGGTGAGATAGTTTTATCTTGGATTTTTCCATCTTTTAATTTGACAGGAATAACAGTTATTTCTTGGTTGATGTTATCTTTTGACGGTGAAACAAATGCATCTGATTTTGATAAATGTTTCTTTAATTTCTGAGTTGTCTTATCACCAGGTACTTCTTCCTTAAGTATAGAAAGCTGAGTTTCTGGTAATTTAATTTCTGCTAGCTGAACTGGAATAACAGAAGTTTCCAGATGCGTATCACATGTGGATGTTACAGCAATTGTTTCTTGCTTTGTGCCATCTTTCTTTAACTTCAAGGTAAACTTCTGTGGCTTGCTTTCATCTTGTAATGCTGGTGAAGCTACAGTTTCTACCTGCTCCACTCCAGGTGATTTTGTTATTATTTCTCCAGGATTTGCCATCACTGTGGAAGTCGATTCAACTCTAATATCACGGTGAGCTGGGTCTAGCTTAAACTTTAAAGTTATTTTCTCTAACTTTGGTTCTTCTTCATATTCTGTTTGTAAATCTTCTGGCTTGGAAACATCTCTCTTCAATTTCAGTGTCAGTTTTTCAACTTTAGCTATTTCACCTGCATTTTCAGTTCTTTGTGATATTTCAGTATTGTCTGCAGTAGTGGTACCTGTAAATGACAAAGAAGAAGGAAAATCTTTTTTTAATTTAATGTTTAAATTTTCATGTTTTAGAGAGATGTCTGCTTCAGAATGTTCTACATTAGACGAAACTGCTGAAGTCCGAGACGATTTTAAATTTGTTCCATCTTTGTTAGGTTTCACTGTTAACTGCTCCAACTCTGCATGTGTTTTGGACACTAATAATGAATCTGGTAACACCAAACTGGGTTCTACAGAAGTTTCATTATTAACAATTACTTCCGTATTTGCCGTAGTCTGCTCTAAAATATCTTCAGAATTCGACAAATTTAATTCTAGTTCAGCTTCTTTCGCAGTGGAACTTGAAGATTCTTTGAATGCGGTCACATCCTTAGCAAGCTTTAGAATAATTCTGTCTTGTTTCATAACTTGTTCTGATTTTTGTTCATTGGTAATTATTAATTCTTTCACATCCACTGATACCAGGGTATCAACTTTTGAGGATGTAGTAGTGGATACTGTAGATTTCTTTTCAGTTGAAAGTTCTTGTAACTTCACTTCATGATCAACTTTGTCCTCTTTCTTTGTATCTTTCAAACTGACCTTATCCTGAACTAGTGTTTCATCTGTTTTCCCTTCTGAAGCAATGTTCTGGACAGATATCATGTCAACTAACTCCAACTTTATTGCTCTATCATGCTGTTTTGAAGCCTGAGTTACTTCAGCTGTACTTGTTGAACATTCAGGTTTCAAACCACTTCTCTCATCAACTGCTGCTTCCTTTATTGATGATACTCCTGACTGACCAGGTAACAGGCTTTCATTAATACTCTCAGTATCTTTGAAAGAACAGACCCGTGCACTTGCTTTTTCTTTAACAGCAGAACATGAAACATTCCCTGGATTTAACTGCTGAGCTTCATTTTGGAATTGAGGTTGTAATGGAAAATTGTTACCATCAGCTGATTTAGATTCAAGTAAGTCAGATTTCAAACCATCAGTACCAGATACTGTAGGGTGTGCCTGCATCAAGTGCTGTGACTGTTTATATATTAAAGATGTTTCTTCAGATACCAGTTCCTCAGAAACATTTTCAGCATTTCTATTGTTAGTGACTACTTCTTTGTGTTCTGATTTACTATCTGAAGGGTTTGGAACTGGTACTTCAATTACATCACTGTGAAATATATCTTCATTGGGCTCTCTGCTTTGTGCTGCAAAAATGAATCCTTCTCCCTTGGTAATATCTATACTTGTTGAATGTGGAACAGCTATTTCAGACGTTTCTGTCCTACATGTTGCATCAATTTTATGTACAACTTCCCTGCCTGTCTCCCTTTGGTTGAGATGTAACTGGCATTTTTCCTTACCACTTTCACTTGCTGGATTGATTGTTTCTGAACTTGCAGTCTTTCTGTGTCTGTCTGATTTATCCAACTTTTGAATACTGGTTTCATGATCTCCTAATACTTCACTGGTAAGTGTATTCTGGTCACTTGACTTCACTAATGTTTCAGTACTGACACTGGAAAGCATATTCTCATGTCCTTTTCTCTCACTGTATAATTGAGTACACTGACTCATACAAAACAAACTATCTTCTTTATGGTGTTTAACTGCAACTTCTTGGGTACCTTCTATTTGAATGGCTTCTTTTGTTCTTAGTTTTGTTTCATTTATGTCAGATCCAGAGACTGTTTCAACCTCTGCCACATCTTTACTCAGACTCTTCAAGGGCCTTATCAGTTGTGGTTTTTTAACACTCTCACTAACTGCATGTTTCTTCTCAAGAATTTCCTGTAATTTACATGTAGAGGATGGTTTATTCTCCACCATGTCACCGTCTTTCTGAGGTAGCAATTCAGGTTGTTCAAGATTCTTACATGTATCAAGCTCAGCCACTGTTCCCACCACTGAATATTTACGTTCGTTTGATGCTGCAAAAGCTGAAACTGATGACTGCATTATTTCTGAATGAGCTGATGACCCTGGAACATGTATTTCTTGAATTTCTTTTGATTTCTGTTGTGGACCTTGTGACCTTACAACATCTTTCACTGCAGTTGGAACCTTTTCTTTCAAAGACAAGGAATCCAACTCGTCTCCATAGGCTACTAACCTTGGAAGTTCCTTAGATGCTGCTTTACTTGAAAGTCCAGGCATTTCAGTACTTTCTGTCAGTAATGGCTCTAAAAATTCTTGTCCTGTAACATCCTGAGTTGGGAATGAGATGGGAGCATTGGACTGTTTCACTTCTGAACTAAAATTCTTTGTCTTTTCACCACCTTTACTTGGAAGTCCCCGTTTATTAATTTCTCCTGAACAAGCTGAGGTTGAGAAACTTGATGGTTTGTCTTTTAACAACTCCATAGACTTCAGCAGTTCATTCTTTTCTGATGTACTTAGAAGTTTTGGTTTTTCCACGTTCTTTACCACAATTTTACTAAGAACTTCTGACTCTCTTGGTTCAGTAGCTGTTGGGGATTTAAAGGTATCAAATCCTTTATCTGGCAGGTCTGTTTTTCCTGTTGGTGACACACTGTGCGAAATTTCATCATATTTCTCACATGTCATGGAAACTGACATTTTAATTTCAGTACCTTCCATCTGAGATAAAGTGACAGCCATCTCCACAGCAGAGTCTTTAAATGTTGGAGGGTTTAAACATTCTGATTTTTTTACTTCTATGGGTGTCAATGACAATGAATATTCAGGCGTATCAGTTTCCCTTGACTTGGACAAGACTGGGCGGACCAGTTTAACCCGCTGTTTTTTGGGAAAAGACATAGATGACTTCAGTTTTTCACTAGCAACTGCACCTGAACTTTCAGTCAATTGTTTATTATGAACTCCACCTAAACTTTTTGTCAACTTCCATGTTTCCTTCCTTGATGACTCTCTATTAACTTTCACTGTAATATTTTCTCCTGTCAATTTTTCTTCCTTCTTGTCTGCATCCTTTGAAAAAACCAGCTGTTCAGCAATGATACTGTCCTCTTTAAAATGTGTCTGATTAATTGGCAATGTTTCTTTAATTCCTAGCCTAACTGCAGTAGCTGTTTGTGGAACTGCCTCTTTTGTAGATAATGTACCTTGTCTATGCAACGGATCCTCAGTCTGTACTGAAAACTCCACTGAAACTGAAGGATTTTTGGTAAGTGAAGTTAGGTTCCCTTCACCAGTACAGTCCTTCATTCCTTTTGGCAATCCTTCAACAACAGTTACATCTGCTTGTTGTTTGTTTGATTCAATGACTAATGCTGTTGACAGTGATGTCGAAGGATCACTTGGCTGTGTTAACACCACTTTTCCTTCCAATGCTGAGATGCTGGATTCGAACGGCTGTTTTGGGGCTACTGTTTCCAAGTCTGATGGGTCAGGTATCTTTGAAATTGCTTTTTTGATTGTCTCTTTCATTGTAGCTGCTAAATTTTCAGCCAGAACTGGAAATTCTTTATTCACAACAGTGTGCATCTTCGTAGATGGTGTTCCTGCAACAGAACTTTGAGAATCTGTTGTTATTTTTTGCTTAGCTATTACTTCTGCTAATCTTTTCCTAATTATTTCTTTGTCCTTATTTCTTGGTGATAATACATCAGCTACAGCACTATGTTCCTCCAGAGCCTCCATTACATTTCCAGAGTCTAGCTCTAGCACTTTTGGTCCACTAGTCAAAAGTTCATCCTTTTTTAGTGTACACATGTCAGCAATACAGGCATCCTTTCTTAATACTGGTAGTTGCACAGCAGAAACTGTATCTTGTTTTCCTGCTGTAGATGAATATTCTTTCACTTTTTCTTGTAAGCCTGAAATATCTGTATCTCTTTCTAAACCTTGTGGATGAATAAATGAAGTAACCTCCTTATGTGAAATTTGTGTGTTAGAAAGAATAATTTCCCTTTCTTCTGGAGGTACATGAACAACTTCAGAGCACTCTTCTGTATCCAGCATTCTCAAAGGTCCCTGAATATTAGTCACTACAGACACACTCTGTGCTCCTGATGAAATTTTAATTTCTTCTTCAATGTCTAGTGCTGGAATGTCAATAACTAATATCTCTTCTGGTAACTTTTTGTTAATATCAGAGGTTTCCTTTTCTTTCAATTGTGTTTGTTTGACAGGCATTTTACTTTCTTGTCTTGGTATATGAATGCCAGGGTCTGAAGCTTCTCTAAAACTAAGTGGGTTTTTTATACCATCATTTAAAGACCCCATCACAGAAGCTTGTTTATTATCAGCAACTTCTTCTACCCCTACAGCTGTCATTTTTTCAGGAACAGATAAGATATCCATTTCTTCCACTGGTGTTATTGTGGCAGAATACAAGCCATCCTTTTCATTTATTGGCAGTTTAACAGTAACTAAAGTTTCTTTGCTCTGTACATATGATTTCATACTAAGAACTGAAGTTTCCTCTTCAACTGTTGATACTTTCAAACCATCATGTAGCACTTCTTCTTCTCTTTGCACCTCTGAAACAGGATGTAAAGCTTCAAATATTTTTAGTGATGTTTCAATATCTTTCTTCTCTGCAGGTAAGTTATTCTCTTTTCCTAGCGGTATTTCTGTAAGATATGAAAATCCCTTCTTTGTTGCTGGTGTTTTTGTAACAGATTCTGTTCTTGATGATGCTTCAACAAGAATCGAAGATTCCTTTTTTGAGGCCACCGGATTTGTGACAAGTGATGATTTTTGTGTGGCTTGTACTGTCTCTGTGATAGCACTGAAAGGTTGTTTACCTGTTGTCTGAGATTCTGTGCCACATGAAGGTTCTTTACATATAGGGACTTGCATGACATGTGAAGATTCACTCTTTATGGCTAATATATCTGTGATCAGAGATGATTCACTTTGCCTTTTTGTTTCTTCTGTAACTGTGGCAGAGACACCACCTAAATTTTTCTCTGCTGTCACCATTGCACTTGAGTCAGTGATAGAAGTTCCATTATTCAATGTGCCCATCACCTTTAAGCACCCCGGTACATCTGTTCTCAAACTTACAGATGGCCCGCCAAAACTTGGAACTGTCTGTTCAGCTGATGAGCTATGCTGGACAGCATGATCCTTCAACACTGTGTCCATGCAAGATGTACTTAACACAATATCCAATTGTTTCACAGGCACCATAGCCAGCTGTAGGTTATGTTCTGCAACTGATGATACTGAAGCATTTTCCGATAATAATGTCTCCTTATTTTCTTTGCTTTTTTTAGATGGACCAGGCAAAGTTACACTGCTTTTAATGTCTTCCTTTACTGTATTTTCAGAAGTTCTTCCTTCCAAATTTTCACTTGATGTATTGGATTCTGAAATTATTTTCTCCTGGTGATTTAATGATCCTGAGCTGCCAGTTTCATCCTTAGTAAATGTATGTAACTGCTCATTTGAAGAACTATTACTTGTACTACATTCTCCAATTTGATGTGTCCAATCATGAGCACATTTCTGTTCTTCATAAGTGGAAGAACCTGGAGAAGGAATGTCATCATCAAAAGGGGAGCAATAATTTGACTTAATTAAATCAAGAGCAGAAGACAAAAGTGGAACTGTTTTGAGTGTTGTAGTAGTGTCAATATTACTCTCTTCATGTCTTGGAAAAACATGTGTAGAGGCTGATACTTTGTTCACAATTTCTATATCTTTGCTGGATGACACATCATCTTCTATAGGGTTTGACATATTACTAACTTCTGTTAGCTTTTTGGATGTACACAAAGACTGTTCAGGAACAGTAACATGAGATTTCTGTCTGCAGGTGGAGGGTTGAGGTAAAGGGTCCAAAACCTGTCTGACAGGATCTGAAGCCTGCAAACTTGCTTGTCTAACAGAGCTAATTGCAGCAACAGGCTTAACCTGATCCCATCGCTTACTTTGATGAGAACTATCCTTCATACTTGTAGTTGAAATACCTGCATTCTGTGCTGCAGTTTCAATAATTACACAGCTCACTGCACGATTCTGAGATGTCTGCATGTCTTGCACATCCTCTTGAACAGACATTCCACAAACATATACTGCCTTAGTAGTACTTGGAATTGATGTACTGTCTCCTGATGTATCCAACGTGTTTTCTATCACGGATGTCATAGCACTGCTTGTTGAAACAAAGTTTCCTACATCCTCTTCTGTTGTTGAAACTTCTTCTTCAGTAAATGAAATGTTTTCATTTCCATTACTACTTTCTTCTATAGTCTCAACTGTTGTGCTGTCAGGATTCTTCCACATGCATATCTTTGTTTCATTGCTGGACACATCCATTGGTTCAATGTTTTCTAAGGCTCTTGCAGATGAAACATTTACTTGTTGTGGAATCTCCAGCTGGAAGCCTGTTTTATCAACTGCAGACATCTCCTCACCTTTCATTTCTTCTTGTTTTTCATAAGACACTACAAACGCCGTAGGTTCCGACGTTGTTGATATTAAAACATTTTCATCCAGCAAAACAATTTTACTGTCTTCACTGATATTAAGCAACTCTATATTTTCACCTGGTAGGTGCTGAAACATTTCTGCACTTTCCGCACAAAGGTTTTCTTGTTGTACAGAAGTATCTTGACTTTGTACCATGGCACTATGCTCGGTACCATGACTCAATTCACTCTCTGCTTCTGCTACATGTATCTCTCCACCATCCTGCCCTGAAGAAGCACCTGATGTATCAGGTGAATCAGAATGACTAATTTCTTCAAGTATTACAGAAGAGGGGGCAATACCACCACCAGCTCCGGTTTCTATATCGTTATTTGAAAGTGACCTAGCTGGAAGACTATCACTGCATGTTGATGACACTTCACCTTCTTTCTCGTTACTTGAAATCCTTACGTCGGCCTTGGTCACATCCATGATTGGGTTTAATGTGGCCTCCAAGACACGAATGTCACATTAAAACAGAAATTGAAAACGCCAGTGCCGTCTAAATAAGCACGAGTAAAACAATGCATTTACTCTGCACAGTGCAACAACAATACCACCCGCTACACTACATGCTAGGCTGCGCTTACAGACCACTTACACCAGATATTATTACTCGAACTTACAATACACCACAAACGCAACATTATACCGTTGATTCTACACTACGTGGAAATTTGAAATGCACTGCATACGTGCTATTGCTTTCATTTCGGATTTTGTACATTAGTTCTATGAGTCTGCCGTAAGTAGCGCTCCTATCTCTCGACGGTATCAACGCAGGTTTGTCGCATATGGCGCTACTGTTCCTTTTTTTCCTCCTCCAACACACCCACGACACATTAATTCCCTCATCCCCACCAACGTATTTCGCGCTTCATTTCCTTCTTTTTCACCCTCCCTTCATTCACTAATAATCCTCTAACGACACGAATAAAGGTTAGCCGTTCGAAATATCCATAGCCTCTTCTCCTTCCACACGGGCTTGACGCACATTTCATCTTCGCGCCTGACGACAGCATCCCTTACCTTCTTGATTTGAATCCTGTGTTTGGTCTGATTCCATATAATTCTGTCGTTCTAACAAAAACTGGAAAATTATTACAACAATGATGGATACACATGTGACCTCAGTTATCGAAACGTACCAAGGACGCCTTCATGAAAGCTGTAGGTTCCGCCCACGGCATTCGGGCGCGCGACGCTGGACGCAAATGGTGTTGTCAATAAGCTATTTGTCGGATTCCTGTTCAGCGACCCCGACGTCGGCGTCCAGTTCTTGAAGGATGTGAGGCTAATTCCATGCAGTATAGTGTACAGTCGTCGCCCACAACAGGTTAAGATCTGTGACATCACACACTACATAGCGACCAATCCCGTTCGTCGCCGGAGGCGACGCTCCCATCAAACCCAGGGAGATATTATTACAAAGGAATGGATGTTGTTCATCAGTTGTTGCTAGCACAATTGCTGATAAGAAATAGAAATGAATGCTATAATTATGTTTTAAGTAATGATCGAGAGAACGTGGCGACATATCAAGGCATTTAAGGTTTGTGGTTCTGTGCATATTCAATCACTCGAATAAAACAACCAACTAGATGCAACAATCAATCGTAAAATTTATTGCCTTGTCGTACAGATACTGCTCAACATGTTTCGGGCATTA
>Ga0268261_10000603_pt1 | contig 22872 bp, 26 predicted proteins | sample TergutNc150P1_FD_190353 | JGI IMG/M metagenome (GOLD analysis project Ga0268261, IMG submission 190353) | Nasutitermes corniger P1 segment gut microbial community from laboratory colony in Florida, USA - Nc150 P1 (SPAdes) (version 2) | ecosystem: Host-associated > Arthropoda: Insects >...
AAGAAAACAAGAATAAAATTATACAATACACTAGCCCTCCCAGTGTTGTTATATGGTAGCGAAACTTGGACTATTAAAGCAAGGGATGCCAGAAGAATAACAGCAGCAGAGATGAAATACATGAGAAGAATAGCAGGATATATTTGGACTGATTACAAAACAAACGAACAAATTGCAAAGGAATTAAAAATAACACCAATTTTAGACAAATTACTGGAATACAAGAGAAACTGAATACAACATGTAAATAGAATGCCCCGTAATAGATTACCCAGGGCAATGAAACTCTCTTCCCCAACTGGCAGAAGGAATAATGGCAGACATTTGAAGAGTCTTCTGGATACGTGAGACCGGAACGGGTCAACAAGTGGCCCAACTCCATGACAGATATATGATGACGATGAATGTACCACAATGTGTAGATATACGTAAATTGCCTGTCTTGTATAATATACCTCTACTGTGACTCACCGGCTGCATATTCCTCAAGTAGTCCATGAGGCTGCTCATTCGATCCTCGAACCCAGGAGCGAAGCAATGCGGGTTAATGGCCACGAAACATTGACCTAGGTCGGCGGGTCTGTCCGTTTCCTCCATCCATCGCCGGATGTTGGGTCCGAAAGCAGACCCTGCAACAGTCAATTGTTTATTGACGCAACAGTAGTTGCAGCTGTTGCTACAACAACGATGGGTTTGAGGGGCAGAAAGTAAAAATTTGTCAAACCCGTTAATTTAGTAACTGCTGTTTGCTGTTCTCGTTTCACTTTGTCTGTAGAGTATTCACAATAAAAGAACTGCTTTACTCGTGTTCCTGGTCTAAAGACTACTCAAAACCCAATCTCACCCGAAAGGATGCCGCAGAAAGTCTCAACAAGGAGACCCAACCCGTAGCCCTTGTACCCGGACGTTATCTCAGGACCTCCTAGGGGCATGAGACATTTCGTCTTGAAAGCGAGGTCTGCGTCCGTGGTACTTTGTCCCTGAGGGTCTTGCGCCCAACCCTCCGTGATTGGTTCACCCTTCCTGCGCTGCACCTCTATCTGCAACAGACCAAATATTGGTATCGCCATCACTGTGTAACAGTCTGATCCGGGGCATTTTCTAGGCGCCTTTACATAGTGGTGAAAAGTGTCTATTACATTCTCTATACTAGTCCATCCGTCTGGCTGCATGTTTAAACGCGGCTGTCACTGGACGTATTTAAATGACATTTTATATTGAGCACTTTCATGAAAATCTGTCGAGAAAGTGCAAATTTGGCTAAAATCTACATTAAATCATAGCGATTTAATGACGTCAGCTCTCTTCGACTGAAATGGTATCAAGCTCTTAGTCCGTCTGTCAGCATGTAGGTATCAGCGCGGCTCCCGCTGGACGAATTTCTGCGTAATTTGATATTGGAGATTTATATGAAAATCTGGCGAAAAATTCCAAATTGCTTTCAAATCGGGCAAAAATATTGGGAACCTTACGTGAAGAATTCTATAAGTTTTATTGTTACTGGCGACGTTGAAGCACCATGAAGGCTGTCGTGGACTGAAAAGACATCAAGATATTAGTCCATCCGTTCGTCTATCCGCCAGTATCAGCGCGGCTCCTACTAAATGAATTTACGTGAAATTTGGTATTCAGGAAATTTTTTGCGAAAATCTGTCAAGTAATTCCAAATTTGGTCAAAACTGGAAGACGTAAGTGAGATTTATACTGCAGACAAAATTAAATCTTCGAGTGAAATAGTATCAGGCTGCTAGAACAGCCGAATAAGTATAAAAATTACACGAACCCGCCCCAGTGTAAACGTTTTACGTACACTGCCTATCTTGATATTCTGTTTTCCTCTATTACGACTAAAAAAGGAGACACTGTGTTCCTCGTTTTCAACGTTTGAATCTTCTGAAAGATTTTCACGGAATTCTATATGCATATATGACACATGTGGCCAGTCCCATGCAGTACCTTTTAATTGCTTTCAATTAGTGATAACAAAATGCACGAAACTGGGTCGCAGACATAACACTACTGCCATTTACTGTAGGCTCCTGGTGTGATGTGTGGTAAGAGATGTGAGAAGATTTGCAACCTGTGTTAACATGATATTTTCGCAGAATGTAAAATAATAATGTGACAGCCGTACGAACAAAGTTTTTTTAGCTTTTATTTGGACGCAAGTAAATGATGATCTATTGGAGCTAAGAAAGTGAAAATTGTTAGTGAAATATGTCATAAATATAGGGCACGCGGCTACAGAAACGCCACTTTCATTTTCAAAATAACATAAGGCACTGTCTCATATTTAGTAAATTCTGTGTGTATAATTAAGAAACATTTATTTCTTTACAAAGATCAGTAAAAATAATACAATGTTGTAAAGTAACAAAAGGCCTTATTGTATCCATATGAAGTATAATAAGGCCAGCTTTGGAAGATGTGCTATAATCAGACATAATGCACGATACTTAAAGTGGAAAATAATTTGTATTGAATTATTATCAGGTATATCATCCTGAGCCCTTATTCACTGCCATAATCAGTGAAAATATCACACATCTCTGTGTGAGCTGTTGTTCTATCCGTTTTAGTCTTATCCCCGGTGTCTGGTATCGATCCACGTGCCCTGAAATTTTTAAAACTCGTTTTACAGTTCTTAATCTCACATAACTGGCGCTATAACAATTATTGAACAGTACGTGTATTTTTACTTATGAAACATGGACTTTTTATTGTGTCCTCCAAATATGGCGATGTTGCATCTCACTCTGCGATTACACAAAATTTGCCACATTGCAAGAAACAGGCAAGTGCCGAAGTTCAATTCGTGTATGCTGAAAACGTGCACTGTAGAATATAATCTGCCACCCACAAAACTGATATTTGCAATTGATATAACAGCGGGAAAGCCAAGATTTCACAACTTTTGTAAAAATTCTGACTTTTTTTTGGGGGGGGGGGGACTTAGGCGGACAATGTTAGCAGGAACATCACAACCGACTGCATTCAATGCCCTTATACTACGTATTACTAAGCCATCTGCAGTGTCGGTGTTTACTGGCCCTTTTGCTAAGTGCCTCTGCCCTACACACATTCCTTATTGGCAGAAGAAAAATATCTGGCGTTATTTCAGCCGTTTACCCTACTTCTACATTTTGTATGAAATAATGCTTGCGATTAATATTAAAAAATAGAGATGATACGAAACTTTGAGATAATTTCCAATTAATTAAACATATAGGACCTACAGGGCTTCAGAAAAATGAAATGAAGTAAGTTCATATGATAATGATAAGACATTATTACAACTGTTGTATAAATTCATGGCACAGGAAGGTAGGTTTTATGTGTTCTGTTGGAAACATTTCTGTTTACGCTACTGCCCTGTGTCTTCTGGTTTGAAGGCCATTAGTAATAAAACCCACAGGGTTTTCATTGTTTTGTCTTCATTCTTAAGAGGCCGAGTAGTCTTAACTGTGAGAGGTAGGTACACACAACAGTAACATAATGTCTCCTCGTTCTTTTCCCCTACAACACTGATAACCGCTTACCGCCCGACTGCAAAGTGTCATAACCCATACGGCCAGAATGCCGTCCATTACAAGCTTTACATCAACACCTACTAGTATTTGGTTGTAATTGTAAAATAACATTTTTTGGCATCCATATATTTTCCTCATCAGATGTTACCTCTTACCTTGCCGACAGCCACTGCCGTCGTGGCCATGTCCAAAACAAAACTGTCGCCATTTTTCCCGGGGGCGGCCAGCGATATGGGGTTGGTTCCCAGCGCGGCCTGTGAAAAATACTGTTATTAGAATGTTTTCCCTTCTTTTCAAGCGGTTTGTAACGCTATTATGCAAGTAATCTGCCACACCTAGGTGATTTTCATATTTGGTGACGTGCCAAAATTTTGTTTACGATTCCGCATGGAGGCGTAATTATTTTACTTCGGGGCGGATGGGGTGCTTTCGAAGTGTCTTCGGGCCTACAGGCACCGTGAAAATAATCCCTCCTTTAAAGACGGTTAAACCTCTAATGGGTATTAATTATTCGTATTTACTCAACATACTTTACAGAAAAGAGTCCACCAAAGGGGCATTAAGCCTAATAGTCAGAGTGGAAACGACAGCCTGTTTCTGGCACACTCGGCGCCAAACTATATCCAAATTCTGACACACTCGGCCACAACGACGTCCAAACTCTGACGCTCTCGACCCCAAAAGATCCAGACTGTGACTCTCTCGGCCCCGAACGACATCCAAACTCTGCCACCAGTAGCGTAGCGCCCCTTGTAATATTTTCCAAAATTATATTTAGTGTTTTGAAAAGTAGAAGTAGGCTTAGATTAACATTTAACATTATTTGCTGTATTCACGCTGAAGTCTCACTCCTTTATTTTTGGTTACTTTCGTGTTGCCATTTCCTCCACCCTACTTCGCATTCTCACGCCTCCGATGGTCTTCGTCCACATATAAAAGTAACTCGCATATGCTGTGTTACGGGAAGCAACAGTCTCATGCGGCTGCCACCTTCTGCTAGCAGCAACTACTGTTTGAATATTGAAATTCCTCTCTTTGTCCTTTCTCCGTGCATGTTGTTACATTCACTTTTCATTACCTTTTTTAAATTTAATTTAAATACGCATCACAGACATTTTTTAACGTGTGTGGTTTTTAAATGTGAACTGTGAAAGTGTTTTTAATTAATAAGTGCATGAGTTGGTAATGAAAAGTGATTGAAATTCCTCGTTCACATTTATGCAAAGTTTTTGCCTGATTTTTCCCCTTAGATTAATAGTATTGGCATTGTTAAATTGTTTGCTGCTTTCATTGCAGTCATTTTAAATATTCTGATTACTGTGGCTACTATTACTGAAGGTTCCTGTTTTAATCAAACTTACTCAAGCCACCTCGCAGAAAGCCGAAAGCGCGCTTTGGAGCGCAGCCGGTTGTGTACTCTCTTCAGCCGCCTCAACTAGCGGACGCATTGTGTTCTCGCCATTATGATGAAGCTGTTCAGCGCGCGCAACATGAGCGCGTTGAAATTATTGAGAATGTGGGTCGGTGTTTGTCTGAATCTCCCGAAAGAAGGTTGTTCACTAGTCCATCATTTCATAAAAAAGCAAGAAGTATTGAAAATGGAAAAACAACACCAGTCCATCACAACCACATATTTTAAAGTTAAAGTTGTAAGTAACATTCTTGGTAGCATCTTCATGAAAACGTAGCATGGTTGGGCCTTTGTAGCAAAAATATCATATTATTTTGCTGGCCATATCTTATATTCTCTACAGCAAACAACGTGGACTTGAACTGGGTTTGATGTCCTACATAATTTTCCTAAAGCTGAAAAGCGCTATTAAAAAAAATTCTTAGAAATTTCTTGAACTTTCCGAACATGATAGGAGAATGGCGTACAATCTGGGTGATCAATTCCGGCTGTGTATTGAAAGCCAAAATGAACAGACAAAGAAGTACAAGGCAATGCTCACGCACCTAATATGAGTTGTCTGTGTCTTTGGGAAACTTAGCTTGGCATTCAGTGGACAGGAAAAGTCCATACTTTCGCCAACAGAGGAAATACCTAGAGGTGCTGAAGTTGCTGGCAAATGATGTTGTCGATCTAAAGGCGCATGTTAACGGCACTGATCTTGTTTGAGGAATATAGCCAGGTATACAAAACGAAATTATTACATGATAAGAAAAAAAAGTCTGAAGCAGAATTCTTTGAATTAATTATCGGATGGACCAACTTACGTTTCTACGAAACCACAAGTTTCTAATACTTTAAACTTATGACAAAGCGGAGACCCGTAGAAAAGTTTTTACATGTTATAAATATTAGCGAAGATCGACATGCATTCTAATTAAGTTTTGATAGAGTTCAATTTTGAATCGAAGTAATGGTCCAGACATTTGACGGAGCGGCCGTTATTGCGGCTGAACGTGTGGTCGCAAATTTGTCCATTTGTTAAGAACTTGTCTTTGTTAAAAAACGCCGTGTGTCCCCTTCCCTCAGAATTCTTTAAAAACAGTAGTTACTGGAATTTCTCACTTTCAAACAAAAATCTTTGTCCATTTTGATCTTGGAATCCTCTTTGTTCTGGGTAAAGAAGTCATCAAGAGTCATTTGAGACAGAAGCACCTGAACAGATGGAAAACATCTGAAGGTTTTCGCCAGCCCAAGATTCTAATGAGTGAACCTCTGCTGACTAGAACAAATGAACTTCAAGCAATGAGTAGACAGGACCTTAAAGTGGCCGTGGGACTGTTAACAGGCCACAAAACGTTTAGAGCTCATATGCTTAAACTCGGATTTACACAGCGGCAAGATTGCCGACCGTGCGGGGACGAAAGAAGATACGTGGTAGTGTACATATTGTACCTCACTGCCCGACACTGGCATGCAAAAGATACAGAACCTCGGGTCGTATGTTCTTGACGGCCAATGATCTAGAAAACATGAAGGTGGTTTGTCTAATAAACCTGGTAGCCAATACCAGGGTTTGGCATAATACCTTACCCCATTTTAAAATAGCAATAAGATACAATGGATCTATAAAGATCTACGTGTCATTAGGGATCATAACGGAACCATTAGCTCTATTTCTACTACTACTACTACTATTACTACTACTACTACTACTACTACCACTACTACTACTACCACCACCACTACTACTACTACTACTACTACTACTACTACTACTACTATTACTTGATCTTGGAACCGGCCATTTTATATGCCGTTCAACACTTTTTTCTCGCAAACGAAATTAATTTCATAAGAATAGGTCGCTGACATATTTTTTACCCTACTCTCGTTGCATGACTAGTATTACTAATCAGGCCCCATTATTTCATTCAAAAACATTGTCCTCACATTTAATGTATTACCGTACCTTTAATTCTCTTCTCCCGCATTTAAAAAATTACAATATTATCTTTCCCATTTTTTCTTCCTTCCTGTATATTTTATTAAGCTGTTTCTCTCCCCACGTTTGCACTATTTTATCCAGCTGCTTAAAATCCTAAATCACCCTTACTGTCTCACTTAGGCCGTCCAAATTCACTTCAAATTCTTTAACTATAGTCTTGACGTCACCAATCTGTCGATTATTCGTTTCAAGTAGTTTCTGAGACAATCTGCTCTCCCTATCTCGATTATTTATCTCTTTCAAAATGTGATCAGTCGTATCCTGATCCGCTGGTGGGCTTCGTTTTACCTCTACTCCTCCCACAACCAACAACACAATGAATACTATTCCCTTAAACAAACTTGCACTTTCCACCAAACCAGTGCCTGGTGTAGGCTTCTATGTCCATTGTCCATGGCTGTGTCAATTCTGGCCCGGTAGATTTCAACGTCCACTCCGATTTTTTCCACTGCTGCGGAAACACCGACCCTCCCCCACCCTTCCTCCGCCACTTATTGTTAGACTCCAATCCGAAATACAACATGCAACTTGTCAACCTGGCCTCGGAATAATAGGCTGTTAGAGAAAGAGTAGAAGGAGGAGTGGGGCAGTAGTGGGAAACACGGAAGCAAGCAAAATCCTTTCGGCTGACACCGCACAAATTGATGAATAAACAAAAACATTATGTTAACATGACCCACAGCCAGACTGAATTTTTTCCTGGGTCGCTTAACATTACCCATTAATGGTTTTGCATAATTAGATTTGTTACAGAACTGGAATCTCACAAATGAATGGACGAATGACTGGAAAGCAAGCAGTTTCCACCTACCTCCTTGGCTCTGGTAGGGCCCATAAGGGGAGACGTGTTGGTGAATGACATTCCCTGAAAAAAATAGTACTGCGTTATTACGTGACACAAAAAAAAAACTTGGACATAAAAGTGAGTGCAAAGACAAGCTCACCAGCAGGCCATGTTCCAGTGCCGTCCGCGTGTACCACCCCGCTATTCCGTAGTGGTTTGAGCCTGTAACACGTAAGTTGGCAATACTGATCGTATAGTAATCGTAAATATAAAATAAAAAAAAAAGAATTTGCGCCATTTCTGTTTTTCCTGCACGCCTTTGTAAATATTTAGCATTGTGAGAACTGCGAACTGAAAACCCTTTCTTTGTCCTTTTGATTTCTGCTGATTACGAAGGGGTGTTTAAGGTTGCATTCTATTTGAAAAATAATTTTTTTTCTCAAAACAACCAGGCACTTTCTTGTATTATTTTGACATCAATGCGCACTGTGTTGTTATCAAACACAGAGTTGCTACAAATGAATTGTTCTTCAGAGGTTATGTTACGTAGTGTCAATGGACCCTCTTCTTCTACTACTGTACAAGATACTCATTTTTCAAGCACATCCGAACACTCCACAGAAGTATTTACTACGTGCTTTATGCACATTTAATAAACCAGATTCAGAATTTTTACATTTGCGGTCATCAAGCTCAGCTGTAAGAGAACACAGTGTATTTCAGCATAATACTAGGAAGTTCAACAAACAATTCGTCAATCTAATGGGCGCTAATTAGAGCTTTCACTCCCAATCTGTCTTCCAAAAAAAATGTTATATCCCATTCGAAATATCTCACGTATCGTCGTTTTGAACTAGCTAGTCGTCTTCGAATAACATGAATGATAAGGCCTTCTGTGTTGACCCGCTCTATATTCAGTCAGAAATTTACCGACTTTATTATATCTTTACCGTGGAGGCCGTATGTTATTTGAAACAACGATAAATTACTACCAGATAACACGGCATCACATTCCTGAAGACAAAATTCTTCACAGTCGCGGCGGCAGAGCCTCAATACAAAACCGTTTTAAATTTACTTTAACTGTTAAAATAAATTTGTGGGTCAATTAGTGTCACCAAAATATTTCTAAAAATGTGTATTATTTGAGCTTCATGTCTTCTGGAATGTTACGTTGTGTAGATTATTAGACTGTTGCCTTTAGACTATTTGTCACTGAAGAATTAGGCACTACGATCCCTCGGAACGTCCCAGAAGATTTGAACTTTCAAGAACATGGTTGTGACAATCTCAAATCTTACATTACGTAGTACTTTATTCGTGAATGTCCTCTGTGCTATACTAACGTACGTTTGGCCACAACCCATCCAACGCCGACAGACTTCGCTTTCTTGATTGCGAGTTCCATGCAGAAGTTGCCCACCACGGGGCCGAGCCCATTGTTGCCGTCCACCCAGGCCGTAGCTGGGGACTCCTTCAAAACCACCGGCTTGGCGTTTGCGTCTGTAGTTTTACTCTCGATGTCGGTCACGTACATTTCTGCGGAAAGGGATGAGAACTGCACATTTCACCATATAGCCTGTGTGATAGTTGTATGAATAAGTACGAAGATTTTTTGGAATGAGGTTAACAGGGGAAAACCGAAGTACTAGGAGAAAACGTGAGCTAGTGCTAAATTGTCTACCATAAGTCCAGCATGGGCATCCTTGGAATTAAACTCCGGTCTCCACAATGACAGGCCGACAACTAACCGCATAAGAGTAGAAATTTCTACTGCGGACCTAGGGAATTTAGATATATCAGTCTCACATCGTTCTTACTTAAGACCATGGAGAGGCTGGTGGATAGATTTCTAAGGGATGAAATTCTGGCGCTCAAGCCACTTCATCCCAACCAACACGCATACCAGGCTGGAAAGCCTGTAGAAACGGCTCTTCTTCAGCTCGTGGTTCGGCTTGAGAAGGCTCTCGACCAGCAGGAGACATGCTTAGGAGTCTTTCTTGATATAGAAAGGGCGTTTAACAACACCTCTTAAGACTCCATGTGTGCAGCAATTGCTAAGCATGGAGTAGATTACACCATCGTACGATGGATTAGAGCCATCCTGGAGGATCGGCTGGCCACGGCGACCCTTGGTAGACTTTCCAGGAGAGTCGGGGTGTCTAGAGGCTGCCCACAGTTCGGTGGTTTGTCACCTCTCCTATGGTGTCTTGTTGTTAATGTACTGTTAGCAAGGCTCAACAAGGAAAGTGTTTATTCACAAGGATACGCGGATGAAATTTGTCTTCTAGAGATGGGAAAATTCTCGAATACGGTAGAAGGTCTCAAACAATGGGCCCTTCATACTGTCGAAGTGTTGTGTGACAAGCTTGGTCTGTCGGTCAATCCCGACAAAACTGGGCTTGTTGCATTCACGAGAAGAAGGAAACTCCCAGGGTTCTTTAAACCTTATCTATTTTGAGCAACCTTACATCGCCCCATGTCGGTCAAGTATCTGGGAGTGGTCCTGGATTCACGGCTGACCTGGAGGGAACACGTGGACGTTAAGGTGAGGAAGGCTCGAAATTTGTTGTGTGCCTGCAGGAAGGCCAATTGTGTGGCGTGGGGCCTGGGACCCAAGGTGGTTCATTGGCTCTACGTTTCTATCATCAGACCATCCGTCAACTTTGCATCCTTGGTATGGTGGCCTGGTTGTCAGACGGCCGGTGCCAAGAAGAAACTAAGCAGAATCCAAAGATTAGCATGCTTAGGAATAACAGGAGCAATGCGCACGAATCCCACCACGGCTGTGGAAGCACTCATTTGCTTCCCCCACTGGAGCTAGTGGTACAGAGTGAGGCGAGGTCAGCTACGCGTCATCTCTGGAGCCTGGGATGTTGGTCTTACCTACATTTAAATAGGGGACACAGTAGTATTTTGATGCGGCTTCAACAGTCAGATCCCATGTTTAATATGGGGATTGATGTTATGAGGCCAGCCTTTAATCTTGAACCCAAGTATAGGGTTAATATGCTGACTAGGGAAGATTGGACCGAAGGAACTGGCGCTCCTCCTTCAGTCAAAGGGCTCTTCTGGTTATAGATGGTCCAAGATAAAAGAGAGCACCGGGGCTGGTGTGAAGGGGCAATCTGTAGGAAGAAGGCTCAGCTTTTCCCTAGGAAGATATGCTACAGTCTTTCAAGCCGAGATATACGCTATCTTTAACCGTGTTTATGAAATTCAATTTCAGAATAGACCAGAAAAATACGTGAGTATCTGCTCTGATAGTCAGGCCGTTTTGAAAGCTCTTAAGGCCGTCAGAGCAACGTCTTCTTTGGCCCGACAGTGCCAAAAGGCGTTAAATGACATTTTTCCCCCTTCATGCAGTGGGTCCCTGGACATGGTGTACGAGGTAATGAGATCGCCGATGAGCTCGCAAGGGGTGGCTCTTTTCTGGGGTTCCTTGGACCTCAGCCGGTTCTGGGAGTTTCTAGAGGGGATATAAAAAGTCTTAGTCTTTGGATGGTCAACCAGCAATGGGCAAGATGGCGAGGCCTTGACGATACCCAAAGACAGGCTCGAGAACTAATCTCCGGACATTGTCTGAGTGCCAAGGCTAAGTTGCTGCCCTTTAATAGGACTCAGTCTAGGGCTATAACTGGTCTTCTTACTGGACATAACACCCTTAGGAGACATCTTCACCTGCTAGGGCTGCTGGACAGTCCACTATGTAAGAAGTGTGGAGTGAAAGAAGAAACCTCGGCCCAATCCTCTGTGAATGTGAGCCTTTGGCTGGCCTCATTCAGACATGCTTATCTGGGTTCCTTTTTCTTGGAGCCAGAGGATATTAAGAGCATAAGCTTGGGGGCTATCTGGAACTTCACTAAAGCAACAGGGCTCCCATGATCTGACACGGGGCACAAAGGACCCGTTAATAAAGCCTAGGTGCATCGGGACAGTGAGGTCCCGAACCCAAGCGTAATCAATTAATCAATCAACCGTCTGAGATATGGCACGGTATGAGATGATATTAAAATGAATCACTTAAAATAGCTTAACATTCTCTTTCACTCGATCTACGAGTCATTTAGTAGGTTTTGGGCTGGGAATTACCCACCTCAAGATGTATACCACTATAACACTTATCTATGGCGGAAGCCAAAATGAAATCGCTGTCAGTGACAGTGTAGGACAAATAAGTTGGTTCAGGGCCGACTTCAATGGTGGCGTCTGTGATAATAGTAATGAAAGTTGGGGTTTTATTGGGTCATTTAGCTGATAGTGGCACTGTTCTTGTTCAAGAATTTATCTGTTTCTATGGAGACATTCTGAAAATAGATAAATCGATTAGACCTCATCAAATAAACATCCTAATTTCGCTTATTTTCTTGAGTCCTGTGTTTTCACATTGCAGTATCGTATCTTCACTCGACTGCTCGTGTAGTGCACTAATAGGACCTTCCCACCACTAGCACGCGTAAGCGCTACACGAATTTGGAGAAGGTCGTTACTTGATCTCCGACTAATGATGGTGAACAAAGAATAATTCAGTTCTTCTCCAGTTCCTTCAGTACCCTTCTGATCACAGCTACTGGGCCTGCCACACTATTGCACGTCGGTTCGGATAATCTCCGAATGCAATAGATAATCCATACTAATAGCCTCTCGTATTTGAATTAACGCATGCCAACTACCACCGATGTTTTGTCCATAACGTCCAAAAATATTTAACGAGTATTCATAGACTAACGATAATGAATGACAACACTAGCTTGCCCTAGGAAGGGATGGAGAGACAAAGGACGGCAGACAATGCCTTGCATGTATCACAAATACTGGATTTTGACGAAAAGCTACCTAGGAATTTTGGTTCACTAGGTTGCAGTTTACTTAACAAAAAGCAATGACTTCGCATTACAGTGAACAAATTTGCTCGTCCATTTCCATAACAACCTGCATACTACCACTAATGCACATATTGATAAAAAAAACATAAGCGTTACAACCACATCAGTTCACGTAATACCAATGTGAACTTAATTGCTACTTTCCTCTGGTGCCTTTCAACATTCCTCCTGACTGGGAATAAACTGACGGATATAAAAATTTGTAAAATATCAACCTTATTTTACAAAAGGCGAATACTACTCTAACCTGCTAAGTTTAGCCTACATGTTATCAGGGCCGGACTATGGGTTGGGTGAGCAGGGCAGCTGCCCGGGGTGTCAAACTACAAAAGGCGCTAAAACTTCACTGGAATAATCTAAAATACGGTGCTAGTAAACTTAGGTTACCATATGCAAAAGAGATTCTCCGAAAATTTTCCGCAATTTGGGTACTCGGCCTCAGAAAATTTCGACAGCCCTGTCTTAGGCAGAAAAATTTGAAAGAATACCAGTTTTAATGGGTGCCAAATCATTAAATGTCCTGGGCGCTACATTTCTCGGGCCGGCCCTGCCTGTTATCAGCAGGTAAATGAAAGTACTGGCGTGTGATGTTTCAGTCAGCTACATATTACTGACTCCAATCAGTACGATGCCCATTAACGTGAGGTGCCCAAAGAGACTGCAATAATCTGATCAGCAAGTTTTTATTTACAGCATTCCGGTGATTGAACAGATCATTAACAGCTGATTTATGACGCTACTCTCTCGCTGCCTGAAACAGAATAAAACAAATTTGCTTACGTCGTTCCACTGTTGTGTCTGATCCTTCTTCCACTACCTAATATGTTACATTACCGCAGTCACAAGAATAATAGAAACGGAAACCCTATCTTTACCGTACGAGCCTAAGAACGCAACAAAACAGTGAACACCCCGACAGATCAGCAGTGATTCAAATGGGTCTTTACAAAGTTCAGTTCATCTTGTGTCCCATAGTCGCAGAACATGAGCTTGCTTAGGGTACGGAAAAGAAATACCATAAACAAGTTTTTTTTATCACAACCCGTCATGCACGCAGAAAATTCTCGTCCTTACTGACTGGTAATAGAGTCGCAGCTAGGCTTCGTTGCAGCATAGTACAAACAGTTAATATTTCGTTGCGGAGGGGGGTATGATTATTTCGGAGGTGAATGTGACTTATTGTGAGGTATTATCGTATTATGTACATATAAAAAATTCTCTTGTACCGGATATGGGCGTAGTTTTACGTTAGCAGGCCTGCATATTGACTCAGGCGGAAGAAAGTACCAGAGGACAGTCAAATGTTTGAATCTTATGTTTTATAACTTCCTTTAGCAGAAATGCTTTACTTAGATAAACCTTCTGTTTCACAGAAAAACATGATTTTTATAGCTGAGAAGCCATAAACAAACGGCTTTATTATCTAGATGTCATGACTTGGAGCTGAGTGCTACAGTTTGTAAACAAAATATATCGTGTTAGTTCCTTACATTTCGGCTCCTACCTGCCAGAATGCATTATGGAAGGGTTGTGTTTTCTATTTACCCCCTCCCTCGTATTTTACACACCATCACTTCTTGCTGTGGAAGTAAATATCCATTGATTCTCAACCACAACATTAGGATCACAGTGACGCAAACTTTATGCTCCTTCAGCCTTTACCCTTATGTTAGCTACAGAGAAGACTGAGCAAGGTGCAGAATCACTATGGACAAAGTAGTGATGAAGAAATTAACTCCAAGGCTACTGCCTTCTAGGATATGATAACTGTTTTAGGTTACAGAGTTATTAGCATTCTGGGGAACCTGCTGCTTCGATCATCAAAATAGAATAAAAAATTACTCTTTTATCATAATGATGGCGGAGCAAGGCCCTTTTGATAGTTCGGTACATATCTGAGAAGCCACGTGACATCACTTTGAGAAAAAAAGGTGATGTTCACTATCAGGGGAACGTAAAATATTAAAAAAAGGCTGCTAGTATTTTTTTGCTTCCGGGACGAAGGATTACCGTGTTAAATGTAAAGGTAAAGTTATCAATGTTTCGGCCGTGAAGGCATAGAGTGGATTAGCGGTATAGCTTAAATCATTCTTAACCTCAGTATTAAATGGAGAAGACTGCTAACTTAACACCCCGGCCAGTTGACCCCAGGGGAAGAACACCCGATAACCATTCAGCAAGAGGCTGGAAGGGGCCCAGACCTGGTCTGACAATTTGGAGAAGAGCAGAATCTCTTGCCTCTGCTTCGAACCGAACACCGGATCTTCTAGCCCGCAAGCCTATTCATTATACCGGCTACGCTATACAGACTCCTGATCATAATGATAGCCCCTGGCAGAAATTCGGGATTAAAAAAATTTCTATTTTTTTTTTTTTGTGACAAATTTTAGGGTATGATACTGTTAGGAAAAACGCATAACTGAACTTACGTGATGTAATGGTTGGAGAATCTTGGATAATTTACAATATCGAAGGCACAAACTATCTTTCTTTTGCCATTAAAAATAGTAGGTTATGTACGTGTTTCTCATACCATTTTGACGATTTCGCTGGCTTCATTTTGCTGAGAGAAATTTCGCGTGACTCTTATACAATTCGAAATGTGAACAGAATCTAAAGGGCTTTGGCCTCCAATCTCTTTAACGAAAAGCATTTGAGCAGAAGTTTTGTAGGAGGGAGAGGCAAATGAAAAACTTAAAAGTACGATAAAAATTCGAAACACAGCTCGATTGTCTTGTAAGTTGACATCAGTGATACTCATGGTTTGAAGAGTGATCGACAGATGGCAGTACGATGCAGGAATGCAAGACAACTGCGCAGTAGTAATGTAAAGATGGCGGCCTCGCTTTAAACATGCACCAAAGAAAAACAGATATCAGTCAGCCGTTTTTTAAGTAGTGAAGGGGTGAAACCCATAGAAACTCATCTACGAATGAAAGTTCAGTATGGTGATGCATATATGTCACTACAGCAAGTGTACGAGTGGACTAGGAAGTTAATGAACGGCATTAGTTCTGTAACAGACTCTTCTCGACCTGGTCAGGCACATCGAGTAGTGACACCAGAGACCATTGCAGCAGTTGAAACCATCGTGAAGGAAAATCGCCGAGTAACAGTGAACGAAATTGCCGCACATCTGGATATGAGTCATGGATTAGCACACCATATCGTCCATGATGTTCTGCAGTTCCGTAAAGTGTCTGCAAGGTGGGTGCCACGCCAGGTGACTGCAGAATTGTAAGAATGACGTGTTGATGCCTGTCAGGAACTTTTGAAATTCTTTGAAGTAGAATGTGATGGATTTCTAGGAAGAATTGTTAAGGGAGATGAAAGGTGCGTCTACTACCACCAGCCGGAAACCAAGAAAACGAGCAAGGACTGGCGCCATACCTCCTCACCAAAACTGAAAAAAATTCCGCACACAACCATCTGCGGCAAAGGTTATGCTGACTGTCTTTTGGGATGAACGAGGGGTAATTTTGGAGCACTATATGCCCAGGGGAACACTGTGACCAGTGCAATAAATGCAGATCTCCTAAAGAATAACCTGCGTCCTGCAATAAAGTCTAAACGACGTGGACGTCTGAGTACAAGTGTTTTGCTCCAACATGACAATGCTCGGTTCCATACTGCCCGTTCAACTGTTAAAACAACCCAATATCTCTCCTTCGAGTGTCTTCCACTTCCGCCGTACTCGCCAGACCTCGCCCCCAGTGAATTTCATGCCTTTGGACCGCTCAAAGAGGCAATGGGAGGCAAGCCTTACAGGTCCCAAGAAGAGGTGTAGCAGGCGGTGCACGAGTGACTGCGCTCTCAGCCAAAAGATTTTTTTTCTAGAGGTATGCATGCACTTCCAAAGCGCTGGAACACTTGTATGGAACGCAATGGAGACTACATAGAAAAATAAAGTTATTGTGTACCTTTTGTGTTCAATAAATTACGAGATAAAAATATTTAAGGTTTTCATTTGACTCAACTCCTACTTCAAATATTTGTCAGATAACAAAGTGCTATGCAAAATAGCATAACAAGAGTCTAAAAAATGGCATCTTTTTGTCCCAGTTATAAAATTATTGCAGTTGAGAAATTTCGGTAGGATTGACGAATTTGATCCAAACTGCAAATGCCACTCATAGTGAAGAACAGAAGTCAGCATAACAAACTGTAACCGAACGTTTGACAGTTCTAGTTCGATTCCAGGCTGGTGAATTAAGTAGAAAATTACAACAGCTATATGAGTAGTAACGAGGGTCCAACTGTCTCATACCCAGGTCCATCGCAACAGGAAGTGGCCAGTGTCTAATAAAATTCAAGTCAAATAACGGGGCTCGCTGCGTGTTAAAAATTTTACAAGTACCATATTTTGAAGGTAAACGCTGAATACTTTAAAGTCATTGAGAACGAATGTTGTTGTTTTTTTTTCAATAGAAACCTCTAACTTGACGTTTTGAGTGCCAGATATTGCTCTAATAAATGTATTCAAAACTGCCCCCCCACACCCCCAAATTTGAAATTACATTACGTTTCTTCGCAGCACATGAACCTACCTACGTAACACACCTAGAACGCATATCTCGAGAAGGTAGTCAGCGAGGGGTTTTAAATAAATTTGTAATTACAAAATTTATAGAAAAAAGAGCTGTTTCCGATTTCAGAAGCGAAAAATGAGATTTATTCTCATTTGTAGAAATGCAGCGTGAATTTACTGCACTAAGCCAGAAGGGAGATCTGTCTTTTACCATTCTGAGCAGGTGCGCTTGTTTCAAGGATGCCTGTCGTTAGCTGTTTGAGGACATAAGCCTACTTGCCAGCTACTTTGCGAGAGTTATATAAATCTAATTTACAAATTTCCTTAACGAAAATGTAAAGTAGTTACATTGAGATTATACTTATCAATACAAGAAAAAAATGTTGCGCTAAAAACAAAAGAGAAAATTTGTATTTACACATTTATTACACTGAACATTACCGGCCGAGCCAGAAGCATGCAATATTGAGATGATTCCGGAAGGAAGAACTTCAGGTGCAAAACACAGTTGTAGGAAGAGCTTCAGTCCTTCTATGCAATGACAATCCGATATAATAAGGCAACTGCTCATCTGTAGTTAACTTAACACAAAACACAAGCAAAATATTGCAAGAAATACACTGAAAAAATTACTTATCAACAATGTAAATAATGGAGGACAGCACGCTCCCACAACACACCGAAAATGCTGGACGACAGCACGCCACACCGACAACAACAATGTTTGCTCAAGCACCTAACCTCTGAAAGAAAACATTTGCGCTTAGCGAAACAATGCCCTTGACGGACTTCTCCAGCATCCAAAGAAGCACCGTACTCTCCTACTTCCTTTTTGACAGAAAAAAAACACTCCTACCTACAGTAGTATTCCTGACATTTTGGAACTTTCTGTTATTTATTAAATGCCTCCCAGTATCTTTCTTATGAAAATAAATGTCACTCGTCCACAGCTGAGTGATTCGTTCTTTACCACAAGGCATCCTAATAGGCCATATGTTCACATCATGTAAAGCTGCACGATCTATACTTCGGTCACCAATCAGATCAAGCACCTTATCATTTTTATTTGTAGGATTAGAGCTGAGGTAACGTCTTGAAGTATGGACTTTTGTTGCAGCAGCTGTGTTTTCGGAAAAATGCGATATTTCAGCGTTTGGATTTAAACTGCTCTGGACCATAATGCTTTTTACTAGTTTTTTATTAGTCGAACTGTGGCAAATTGGATTTACTTTCTTAATCTACAAAGCCAGCTGATTCTTCGTACAGGTTTTCTTAAAGTGTAGATTAACTATCTTGATTTTCTGGCCTGTTTGAACCTGCTGAAAAAAAGATTCCATTAAAAAAAGCTGCCATGAACACGTGGGAGCTTGGATTATTTTTTTTTTATTTTCTCTCGCAGTTTCCTTTCCTTTCACTTAAATTTTGTCGAAGGAAAGCAACAAGCGCAAAGTGACGAATAAAAGAAAAAACTTCGAGGCAGTTGACGTCTGACGTCACGTTGGTGTTAACTGTACCAAGACATATTTCAGGAAATGATTATGACGATTTTCTCCCACTCCGATTTCACCAGAGGATCCGTCAGTTTATTCAGTTGAAACTGTGCACGTCAACATAATGTAGAACTGCCTTGAAAGCTCTGTTCAAGCCTTAGCTCTGTCTTATCCGAAACAATGGAAGCGAGCAACATGTCTGCGTTGCGTTGTACGAAGACTTGTGTCATAAAATCATACAAGTACATTTCGTCATTCTAAAATTATGCTGTTATCTTCGTGTTGTTACGTAAATACGAATATAAATTTAAAAATGTTGTTACTGAAGTATATATGTAGTTGTGGAGACTAGAAGTTACAGAACACTACGTACAGTATTCTCAGTTTTTGGATCGAACAATGTGCACTGATTTTATTTCTTTTTTTTTTTTTTTAATTTCTCAGGCGGATAATTTATACATTTTGAGATCAGAAAGAACTTTATCCAAAATATTCATTTTGCCGACCACTTTGCTACTGCTTTAACTGTGTCGCCTGGGGTTGCTGCACCAGTCTCCTCCCCTCCCCCGTTCATCTAAGCCACCGCTGTAGGAAAGAGACGAGTAGCATTTATACGTAAACCTAGTGTCTGTTTGAGGTTCTACTGGACCCAATGAATTCAGTTCAAAGGCCTTACCTGCTTATATACCTAAACTTACATCGCAAATAGAACAATGTAAGATCTTCGGAAATGTAAGAATTTACTCGTACACATAAAACATATATTTGATACATGATCTGAAATGCAAACAGCCTTAAACCGATCCTGTGTAAGATCATGTGTCACATATTTTGGTTGATTACTGTCTTGTATCAAAGCCTGAAGGTTCAACACAGCTATCAGCAAATCTTCATTAGACACGATCCTATTTATTTGTATTCCCCCAAACTGCACGTCCTTCAGAAGCACATAACCTCCCTAGGCGACGTTTATTAAATCACGAAGTTCCTTAATATGTATCCAAATATTCTGTATTACTCAGAATATTAATTCAAACGCTTTGATGTATATTCTGTCTGGACCACTGCTCATGATAGAACTAAACAGTGTGACACTTCGTGGAAACCTGACACTTCCTAAACTAGTTACAACACGGGGAGAGTCTTTCTTCAGATCTGAAGTCACTAAGATGGAATCGAAAGTTTCACTACTATTTCAAAACAATCCGCCTTTTCCCCCTGTTTTGTTTGCCAGTTTAATCCAGCACACATTGCTCCACCTTAGCCCTTTAAAAAGGTGCGATTTAGGCCTGTGTCTTCGAATAGGCGTCTTTTCTTCAGGCATCCCGAACAAAATTTGTTATGATTTCTGTCGTTCCCAAAGCGTGATAAAATTCTCGCCCATTCCTTTCCTAATTATTTTCAGTGAGGGGTACGAACTATGAAGCTCCTAATTATGTAATTTATGTCCCATCACTTAACACTGTTACTACGAAATGCACGAGAATCTATCATCAAATGCATGTATTTGGGTACATGACCTCCACTTCCGAAAAAAAAAAACGGTCAGATTTATTTGTATGGCTATCCCGCTGCTTTTCTACGCAGTCCTCACCACGTTTCAGGCATTCATCCCATGGTGCGACGAGCTTTGCTATTCCCTGTGTCACGTATTATTAGCCACCGTGTCATAAGTTTTTCCACCTCGCGACTGTTTTGGATTTGTTCACCAAGATATTGCTTCGGTGATGTAAACAGATGACAGTTGCTCGGTGACAAATTCCCCGATATAATCACTATAAGTGCAGATTGTTTAGTTATGTAATTACACTCCACATTATCTTATTTACTCACAGACTGCCATGTGTGTGTGTGAGAGATAATGGTCCTAGGACAGAAATATGTCTGAAACTGATACGCAACGACAAGGACAAGTGTTTCGTGTACTGTGATGGTAGGGTGTTACCATTTGCTTACGTAATTATATCTGGAGATGTACTGAACAGTTTTCAACTGAGTAATGAGGAGCCTTTCCAAAATTTATTCTTGTCGAAAGGATATTTTAAATTTAATTTCTGTTTGCTGTTTTGCTGCCGGATACTGAATTCTAAAACAAGATCTTGGGTTTTCTTATTTTATTTACTGATGTTTTATAAACTGCATCGATTAAGCCTATTTGCTCTGACACCGATGCCATCCCGTTAAGAGTGAAGATACGATCCCACCAGCATTAGTCAATAAATACCATGAAATGCTTGTGTAAGGCGCCACTCACCGAGTCGGTTGAGGCCGTGGCTGTAATGTCCCCTATAGTCGGCAGCTAACAACAAGTCTGCCATCTGCTCAGCGTGTTCCTGGGCGGTACCCACAGCCATCATAGTCTCTTTTATGAAGCGGCTGATTTCCTCAACGGACACGACCATCCTGCCAATCTGTGCTGCCGATCTCATGAGCTGTCCGTTCGACACTGATGATCTGTGGGCACTGGCGACCGTGCGCGCAGCAACCGCTGCCCGTGGTATGCCAGAAGTGCCTGTCGGCGGAGCCGGTTAGAAGTTACCGCAATCGGTGCTGGTCCAAGGGACCCCGAGAAGTCTATTTGTATTTCAAATTTCCTTTTCAAATATATTTCCTGTGCAAATTCTAAATTTAGGTTCGACCGAATTCTTGTATAATACTGTTACCGAATTCTGTATTCTTATGAAACTAATAAGACTAATGAAAATGTGTTTACGTGAAACCCATAACAGAGACTGGGCACGGAGATGTTCTATCGCCATTGCCTTTCAATTATTGTTTAAAATACACAATTAAGTACGCTCAACGAGCTAGGAACGCTTGAAATTAAATGGTATGCATCAGCTTCTGGTTTATGGTGATGATGTTAATATATTGGGTGGAAGCATCCATACAATAAAGAAAAGCACAGAAGCTTTGGTAGTCACCAGTAAGGAGATTGGTGTAGGAGTAAATGTTGAGAAAACTAAGTATATGTTTTTGTCTCATTAACGGAATGCAGAGAAATATTACAACATGACAGTAGGTAATAAATGCCGGTCCCTGTGGCCGCGCGGTTTAAGACGTAGGTGTGCGGCCGCTCACCTGCTGAGATCGTGGGTTCGAATCCCACCGGGGGCATGGATATTTGTCTGTTGTGAGTGCTGTGTGTTGTCAGGTACAGATCTCTGCGACGAGCTGATCACTCGTCCAGAGAAGTCCTATCGACTATGGTGCGTCGTTGTGTGTGATCTAGAAACCTCAAGAATGAGGAGGCCATGACTCGCGTTGGGTCGCAGCGCCACAGCAAAAAAAAAAAATCTTTGAAAGTATGGAACAGTTAAAATAACTTGGAGCAAAAGAAACAATTGAAACTGCATCTATGAAGAAATTAAGATCAGACTGAAGTCAGGGGATACTTGCTATCGGTTGGTGCAGAATTTTTCGACTTTCAGTTAGCTATTTAAAAATATAAAGATCAAGATATGGAGACCTGTAATTTTGTCTGTTTTTTTTTTGTATGGGTGTGAGGCTTGGTCTCCCACATTGAAGGAGAAACACAGGCTGAGAGTGTCTGAGAATAGGGTGCTGAGGAGAATATTTGGGTCTAAGAGGGATGAGGTAATAAGGGAATGGAAAAAACTTCGTAATGAGTAGCGTAATGATGTGTACTTCTCACCAAGCATTATTCGGGTGATCAAATCGAGAAGAATGAGATGGGCGGGGCATGCAGTACGTATAGGGGAGAGGAGAGATGTATACAGGGTGGGAAAACCTGAGGGAAAGAAACTACTTGGAAGAACCAGGCGTAGTTGGGAGGATGATATTAAGCTGGATCTTCAGGAAGTGGGATGGGGGTGCAGGGACTGGATTGTTCTGGCTTGGGATAACGACTGGTGACGAGCACTTGTACATGTGGTCATGAACATTCGGATTCCATAAAATGCGGGAAATTTCTTGACTAGATCAGGACCTGTTACTTTTTCAGGAATGACTCTGCTCCATGGTGTTAGTTAGTTCGTTATTTAGTAAATACTAAATTTGCTTTTTCTGCATTGTCAGTTCAGGACTGTGCGTAGATGGGCCCCAAATTTATTTTGGCATTGGTCCCAAAAAATTTTTCACCAGTCTTGCTGTTAGAATGTTAATAAAATGTCCAACTTGATGCAACAGTATGCAGACATTTATTCACTGCACAGTCACTCTACATGTTTCGGGTGTCACAGCACCCATCATCAGGAGTACTAAAAACTGCATCTGCTACCTCTGGTATAGGTCAT
>Ga0268261_10000604_pt1 | contig 22869 bp, 10 predicted proteins | sample TergutNc150P1_FD_190353 | JGI IMG/M metagenome (GOLD analysis project Ga0268261, IMG submission 190353) | Nasutitermes corniger P1 segment gut microbial community from laboratory colony in Florida, USA - Nc150 P1 (SPAdes) (version 2) | ecosystem: Host-associated > Arthropoda: Insects >...
CCAATTGAGAAGCAGACGTTCTGACTAACGACCCTTTTCGTCTCAATAATCCACAGCTCACACCACGACTCCTTTGAGGCGATGGTTCACTGGCGCTTTCTCAGAACATAACGTCCTTTGTCATTTGTGGCATGTATAAAATACATGGACACCTGATTTGTGGGGGCGGATAAAGACCCAAGAAGTCTAGGGACAGAAAAGAACGTTGTGTTACACCGGCTAATACTTTTATAGGTGTGGCCATTTCCCTTTAGACGAAACTTTGGATCTCCTGCATGAAAGAGAAAATCTGAAGTCTCCCTAAACACTCCGCGAAGGCGTACATGGTACTGGAGGTGCAACTCAACTCATTCGTATCACTGGTGCTAAATAAAGGTGAATGATCAGATTCACGTCCTGGCCGGTTCAGCCCGTGCAAAACAGCCTCCGATACCCATTGAGCAAGACTTTGGTTGGGATCCAAAGCCTCTGGACACTTAGGAGGAGAAAACAATCTCAAACCAACGCCGGGAATCGAAACAATTTCACCGTTGCCCAGCCCGTAGTTGACTTACATTACAACTATTCTAACTTGGCTCCTGTGTTTAATTATACTGAACTGAGATACAAATTTTCAAAAATTGTACAAGAATCCAGAGTAGTTTCTAGTGTCAGAGGCGTGCATTTTATCCAAGAATATCACATCCGCTGACATATTTTTACTAAAACTGAAGTTCGGATGGTACGTAAGCCTCCTACATTAAACTTCGTTGCGGCGACGTGAGCGAAAACCAACTTATTTGCATTTACCAAGTTTCTTTCCTCGAGGTGTTTTTGGATTTTGATTACAGTCATATTCTCGAAGATTCCCCGTCTTGGACAAGAAGACAATTGGATTAAAATTTTGGAATTATTTTCGCTACCTTCCACGACACAGAAAAGTGACAACATATTGGACAGTTTAAAACATATATGTGAAATGTACCAGTGTTTTGGAAGGTGATAGAGATATGCGTTTGGAATGAGAATAATTCTACAGGCCTTACTCAGTTTTATTGACTGTATTATTTACAGTACGTTACAGGATGTCCTGTAACAAGGTAATTGTTGCCTGCAGTTTCAATCAGATCTTGGACTCTGGGCTCCACCAGCCATTCATAGTATTCGTAATACACGCTGAGGTGTGAAATAGTTTTCGAAACAATCAGTATTCGAACGGGTAAAATTTAAGGCCTGAAGGACCATGAATTTCTGTTAAAGCCTTTGGTTCATCCCCCTCCTTGAGGGATTTCGCAATCGTCCAGGCACCTCGGGGAGTGATCTCTAATTTTCTTTATTCTATTGTAGTTTAAATAATAAATTTCCTAATTCTGTTTTCAGTTGTTCAGATGCATTACTCAGCGTCATTCGTCCGATAATTTTGATGACTCAATTCACGTCCGTTTGAAAGACTGGTTCTAGGGTTTCTTGCTACAGTTTTCACAGTCTTATCCTGGCAGGTCTTTATTCAGGCATGAAAGTATGACTTTGCTTGCGGTCAACATATATGCCAGGCCTATGAAAGCTGTAAATTTGCAGTCCGCTTTACTGCCTTCTTCCGCCCAATTTATAAGGATTTTCAGAGACTCACATGCAGTGATTTGAAATCTTTAAAAATCTGTGTATTTTTCTAGAGCCCGAAAGATCCCCAGATTTACATAAGCCAGTGGGTGAAAAACATACCTATATTAGGTGATCTGAATTCAAGACGTCAAAAACGAAGTCATCTGAGAGTTGGGCATTTCGATGAGCGTCTATTATCGTCCCCGGAGAATTGCCTTGGACACTGTAATCCATAATTTCGAAGTCATTTAACATTAAACAGATGTAACAGTTTCTCGCCTGTTGGGCTTGGTAATCCTCCATTTCAAATTTGGTGCTTAGCACTGAGCTAAACTGCCAGTAAGGAGTTACATCTAAAGCTCAAAAGCACAGTTATATCTGTGCCATTACATGGGCAGTTTCAAGTAGGACTTCACTATTGCCAATTGGCTTAAAACTCTTCTGGCTTCCACTGGGACAAAGGTAGGTAGGCTGCACGGTTGTGTGAAATGTCTTAAAACTGCAAATGCAGTCGAACCTTGTAACTGTATTCAGGAAGCAGTAGTTTCCATAAGCGTGGTAATTTTCATTGTGGGTAATGATTAATATTTTTCCTTAACAGTACAAGTATGTGCGAAAGGCGACGTACTGGCGGACCAATCAGACAGCTATCGCTGCAGCAGTCACCCGCTACAGCATCTCGTCACCCACTAAAAAAGCAGCAGTCTTTTGACGCCGTCCGCTTGTGTTCGTCAGCCAGTGGCAATGTCAGTTGCGACAGCAGCCTACGGGTCACTGCGAGCTCCATGCGGACCGGTGGCCACTTCCCACAGGAACCCATCACCTCCAGGCCAACCTCAGGTATATCTGGTCAATTGCCACAGGATCATGCGGTAACCGGATCATACATACGTGTCTCTACCTAAAAATTCTTAAGGCTGTGAAGTTATGAAAATGAGAGAAAATGTTGTTTTATTTCGTGCATATCTTATTCTCCTGATTTGTAAACGCATTGTAGACTTATTATTGTAGCATATATGAGTCTGTCGTTCGTGGTCATAATGCAGAAATCGACAACCTAAATGGTGAAAACCGAAATATGCGACAATAGGTTAACAGTTTTTCTTTGTTCAGTCGTTTCTGTGTTTGATTTTGGATCTGGAATTCGGATGGCTTTACTGCGACGTTTCGTGACGCTCTCCGTCCTTCCGAATCAGTATGCATGATTTTCTATTGTGTTTTAGTAGGTTGAGAGCATAATTACATGCATTAGGCCTTTTTTACATGTCTAAAATCAACTGTAGTTTTATTGAATACTATTGAATATTTTATATCTGATAGGTGTGTACATAACACATACATACAGGCGTACACACACACACACACACATACACATGCACACAAGTTTGCCTCGTGACATAACACAAATTTATGTGACAATTTAATAAATATTAGCCGGAGAGTAAGGAAGAGTATACATCAGAGATATATAAAGTAACATCATAAGCCAATTAAAGAAAGCTGTTGTATATGGTATAACAAATTCTACAGTTCGTAAAATACGTTTTTGCTAAATATTTTTCAGGTTTGAAACCCCTGGTCTCAGAGTTAATTCCACGTTCCCACAGTTAGTAATACGTGTATTTCGGGTACTATTTTATCAGTCGCAACTTCACTCTGCCCTCAAATTAAAACGAGCGCAAGTTACGCAGAAATGTTCATTTTAAAGACAATTTGTGTATGTATTCTGTGCACACACATGATATGTAATGAACGATGCTCCACGTATTCTTTGCCTGTTACAACAACGGGCATTCAGAGCTGCATGGAAAGTCGCCTGGAAAAAATGCAGATATTTATTTTTCAAGAGTAAATATATGAGAAGACGTGTAAAAAAGTGACCAATAAGCCTTTTTCATGCAATGCAATATCTACGTTAAATTAGCATAATTTTTATTTCCTCAGAAACCTGACATCACATTAAGAAAATGTTATATAGTAATTTTCCTATCGCACGTACTTCACTGAATAAACTGTGAAACTGAAAGCTTAAATACGTGTAAATCTTCTTTTGAAGGGAGGATACAAAGTAAAGTACTTTGTTATTAATTTTCAAATGCGGGATACAATCTGTGTAACAAAAATCTAATGTACACAATATGGAATCCGACACCGCAAATGATATAAACGTACAGCTGGCATAAACCTAATAATTCTAAACATACGAAATTTTCTCCCATTTTTCCACATGTGACGTTTCTCTACATTTCATTAATTACAAATACTGCAAGGACTATAATGTGTGCCTAATTTGAAGAAAAACATGAACATATTGAAATGGACAGAGTTTGTTACAAGGAAACTGCTTATGTGGTAGACTTGCTTCAGTTTCAGTTATTTGCCATCAACTTCAAATTTTATGTATCAAAGAATTGCGTATAAGTTTAAAAAAAAAGCATGGAAATATTTTTCTATCAAATGTTACTAGTTACGAGTACATGCAGAAGAGCATTTTTTACCTGTCGGTTTCCTGGCTTCGCCGGGTTGTCATAATAGTGGTAGCATTCCAAGATGAAAACAAATATAGGGCATTGATGGCACAATTCTGAAAGGAGGAAAACAAGGCACTCGAAGGAAAACGTTCTCAGCCCACTTTGTCCACCACAAATATCATAAGAACTCATACAGTATCGAAACCGTGGCTTAGGCGTTTAGTCGCCAACTTCTCAACGCGGAAACCGGGGTGCTATCGCGGGTGAGTCATTGTCAGATATATGTAGAGCAAATGGACGCTGGGACACATTTGTCTCCAAGTACTTAAGTTTTCCCATCTCATTATCATACCAGAGAAGTTAATAAGTATCTTATCAGAAAGGCTTGGGGGAGAAATAAGGTAACCTTCGAACACAGCAGTGCTCTTTCGGAAAACGAAAAGCATTAGCCAGAAACGTACATTAACGTTTTTCTTCAGACTTCATTTAAATGCATAAAATTTTAGGGTACCAGCAAATAAATAAAACTGAAGTAGGTGCATTACATGTGCAGTCTTTTTCTAAGAGACTATGTACGGTTAAATACAGACGTCAAACTCCGTTATAACGATATCGGTTCCAGCGACACCTCGTCTATAACGTCAGATGATCTGTGGTACCAATTAATTCCTCACGGTTAACCATTACATTCGGTTCGAACAACATTCGTTTATAACGACTCATAACAGTCCTTTTCATGATGTTATAACAGAGTTCGACTGTATATAGTGCACAAAGGAAACAAACCCTTGCATTTTCATTTTATCAAATAATTTAAACCTGCAAAAAATAATCAACAAATTGCATATAATAAATGACAGAAATTTTATACATTTAATGTTGATTTGCTTTATCTGAATGAGATTATTTTGCTTTTCCGTGATTTTCGTCAGAATGTCCCAATGCTATGCATACGCGACATTTAAGGCCAAATGTCGCCCCATTGTGATAAAATGCCGAAGTATCTTTTCGCAGGGAAAGTTTCTTATGGCGGATATATTCAGCTAGATACACATACAGTCAAATCTATTTATATGGAAGCAGGAAGTAACGAAAACCTTTGTTTAGCGGAAAGTGTTTACAGTCACGAGGATCAAAATTTAAAGTACCTGTATTAAATGGAACCTGTATCCAACAAAAAAATTCTGGTCCCTTGCGGTACTGTTCTATTTATATTTCACTGCATTTTTTGCGTACTCTATTTTGATTGAATGGAGAAAATACTGCCAAAAGGCTATCATTAGAAATACTACAGAAATTCCTTGCAATTCGTGGACCAGGGATGTTCATTACCCGTGTTTTCCAAGAACCCCACCACTGGTTCCTATTTCCCGCCCCCCCCCCCCCCCCCCCCCCCAGTACAACAGCCTCTAGTGGGCCAGGGACTCCTTATTATCGAGGCTTCACGATAACATTCAGATCCACCGGTTTCGGAAAGACTCCTTTGGACGAGTGATCGACCGGATGTAGAAGACACTACCTGGCAACACACCACACTCACAAGAAACAGACATCCATGTTGCCGGATCGATTCGAACCCACAATCCCAGCCAGTGAGCGGCCGTAGACCCAAGCTTTAGACCGCGCGGACTGGTCGCTATATTGGGCTAAATAATTCTGGTATAAATTTACAAAGAATTACTTCCCAAAGTTTATAGTAATTAACCTAATTTTCCAATTTCATCCATTATATAGCAGTTTTCATTTGTTCTCACTTGTCATGTAATCAGTATCGAAAACTGAACTTCGGTTTTGCACATGCTGAAAGTAGACCTGTTTATGTGCCTAATTTTGCACACAGCAAGACGGCATGTGTCGGGGTGAGATCAGGCGTATATATATATATATATATATATATATATATATATATATATATATATATATATATTAGGCTGTATTAAAACGGGCCTAGCTGGAAGTAAATGGTGAGCTTCGCTCCTTCGTCACTTATCCGCACAGAATGGGCCTCTGATAGCCGTTGCATAGGACAAAAAAAAAATACCGTGTATGCCAGGAGTCAAACATTGGTCGTGCAGCTCGTAGGGTGCTTACTACATTAATGGGATATTCGGGTTCCTGTTCTTACATTTTACAAAATAGTGAGAACTAAAGCTCCAACGGAAGTTAAAATTAAAATTGTTATACTACTAAATGTGACATCGGGTAACTTATTATTCGTATACATCCATCAAACTTTCGGAGTATTCTGGTACGGGTGCTGGTGCTGGATTAAATTCGTGCGAAAAAATGCCACATTTTTGCCAGACTAATTGGTGTTTGCACTCTTAACCAGAAAATCCGTCGACAAGAAATAGCATAATGTGAAATTATATTATGATAATTGAAATTAAGCTTTTGAAGATGTAGTCCACTTGAGTTTTAAATTATTCAGTTCTGAGCCCAATACAGTACCACTCTTTGATCTCAGGTCCGGGGGCAGTATTACGAACTCGCGCTGTGAAGCTGGCATGGGCTGACAACAAGCAAAGAGATAACAGCAAGAAAAATGTGGAATTGGTGGCTAAGCGGTGTGTGGGTCAACATCGCCCCGTCTCTTTGAAGAATCATCACTCTTCTGACGGTAACCTTCCGAACATCGGTGGCGGCATGGACACCATTCTGTACACTCGCCAGCAACTAGCAGAAAGACTCAGGTGCGCCTGGCGAGAGCGGGAGCAAATTCGGCCCAACCTTGACATCTTTCTCGCCCACTCCAATATGGAGTCGACAGGAGAGGATGACCCTTTAGCCGTAGATCTTCCAGCTCATACGATACAATCACCCTCTCATGTCACTAAAGACACCCCATCTGACGGGTTTCCATACCCACCCACGTTCAGCAACAACAGCCAAGATCTTAACTGTGGGATGAAGGTAAATCTTCCGTGTCCTCAAAATAATGTAAGCCATTCAACATGTTTTTCAACAACTGTTGCGATTTCCACAAATATCTCTCTCCAAAACAACAAGACATCATTAATGAAATTTAATCAGCCTCTCAAAGGCACAGGCATCAACGTTGTCAATAGTTGTACCGATGTCCTGAATAGAACAGACAAAGAATATACCAATGAAATGGAACGTCACGAAAGGACAGTCACCACTCAAAATGCTAGTGCCGATGAAAGTGTTGCGAATAACCAGCAGAGAGATTTGCAGAGACAACTCAACGTGGGAGGACCGATAGCTAAGACTAATTTCAATGTTTTTCCAAAGCCTAATACAACTCTTTCTGTAAAATCGCCTGTATTAGGCTGTAACGCAGAAAGCAAGGAATTGCTGAACCACAAAAATCTAGAAAGGAATTCAACAGTAAAACATTCCAGTAACAAATTTACTGTTATGCTAGAGCAAACAATGGATAAATGTCCTGATAAGTCAAATGTTATTAAAGAAAAAACTCCAACACAAATCGAAACTTCAGTCACTGGATGCGTCATTAATTTTCACGAAACGACAGCAGAATCGTATCACGGCAGTAAACCAAACGGCACAATAACAGTTAAAGTTTCTCCACGGAGGAAAGAGGCACTTTCGGCAGATTCTATCACGCCTTCTTCAACTGTTTATGTCGAATCTTCTAAAAACTCATGCACGGAAATTATGGGAGAAGAAGATATGAAAATTTCCAAAGAAGGAACAGAAGCATATGAAATCAATATTAACAGCACGCGTAATTTCGAAACTGTTAACAACAAAGTTGTTCAACCATCACACTCTCTTGCAATAAATCCCCCCGAAATTATGTCTGCAACCGCACGGAGGTTAAACTTCCGCAATAGCGTTAATAAGACAATTACCGGAAGCTTCTCATCTGACATGCCCCCGGCTCCTGCAGGTTCTAGCGTGACGAGATCAACAGCGGCCCCGCCTTTGAACAGAGCCCTCTCGGCGCCTGGGAGAAGCATTCTCGTGCACAGGAACAAGAATGGCGCGAGCGTGGACATATCTTCAGATGTGACCGATGCTGAAGACGGAGAAGAATCTGGGTTGCAGGAACGAGGGGACAGGAAGATCATGTCCGCTCCGGCTAGGCGGCGTTTGAGGACGGCAGGACCGCGCCGTGCGACCAGAATTCGTGGTGAGGAGTCCTCAGGAGATGAAGCGGAGGGTGGCGCAAAACAAAAGCCGCCCCCTCCTCGCGTAGGACGACGAAGCCTACCACGCGGAGCGGAGATTGTGACTATGGTGTCCTTGCTGAGTGACGGCAGTGATGCGGATGAAGACCCCAATATTTCACCCCAGCCCTTGCATTGGATGGAGGAGAGACAGAATCCTGCTGAACAAAAACCGACAGAACAGATCGTCTGCCTCAGAAAGTCACCAAAGTCTGGTAAGTTATAAATATGTACCCATAAGAAGTTCTGAGTTTGTCATTTCGTAGCATGGATTCTCTTCTAGTTACACCGGATTGGTATCAATATCATAAAACACACACAAAATCTAATATTCAGAAAAGAAAGAATTAATTTTTATACACTTCTTAAATTTGCCTTTCGCACACGAAATTAATATTACAGCCCTACTGCTCTTAGTACCTGAATGACAGCACCATTCTTTCCGCAAAATAATGAGGTTCCTCCAAATATTTATTGTAAGTATTTAATAAATATAATCTACTTGTTGGTCTTTAAATCTTGTTTCTTATAATCTAAAATATTATTATTATGATAACCATAAAATTATGGAATGAAATTGTAGCATTTCACTCAGATGTATCGCTTATTATTATCAGTTCTACAGTAACTTTTTAAACGTGGTTCTTAATATCTCGAAGAGTGTTCGAATGTAAGGCCGTTGAAATATACGCTCACATCAGATAAGGGTTGTTGTTCAAAGCGTATGCTCTTGTAAATAATCTAGTCTATAAAAATTCACATTACGCACATTGCCTCTTAACTAGATAAAAAGAAGGTTTTACTTTCTGGTATTAAGTTCTGTTCTTTATAAGATACGTTAGAAATACATTAATACAGAGTGTGTGTGAGAAAATGTAAGAGTTTATTTGTGTTAAAGTAGTTGGTCCAAACACTCGTAATTAATTCTATGCTTTAAAATGTTAACTAATAAAAATATTAACATATATACAACGTACGAAGTCTACAGGGCTCGAACTTGAAAATCATTTCATTGTGGCTTGAAATACCCTCGCACAATGAGGTATTCAAGAGGGACAGGTTGATGAGTAAGTGGCGGGTGAATTTTGGAAAAATTATTATTTGTCTATTTGAGGAATGTTTTCAGGAGATGAAACGTATTTTACCTGTATTTGGTTTTAAAATATTAAAATTTATGTTCAGTTTTTGTGGTAACAGAAAGTTTTATGTACGAAGACTGAAAACAACAATAGACGTAATTGGGAAAATACATAAACTTAGGAGCGCAAAACATTTATTTTATGGCAAATTAAGTGACACCTACGACAGTCCATATGAGTACTTCTATGTGTCATAACAAACATGAACAGAATGAAAAGTGACACTTTTTTCAGTAAGTTTTTGTAGAAATTGTTAGATATCTTCCCGTAAGTTCTTAACTATAAACGTTAGAGATTTTGGTCACGTTCGCAACTTTTCGAAAAGCGACTATTAGCTTCGTCATGTTCATTCATCTGTCCGTCCTTTCCTCCTTCCCCCCTACTGCAAGGAAAACTCGGCTACCACTGGACGGGTTTTTATGAAATATGGTATCGAGGTCCGAAAGAAAAACTGTCGAGAAAATTCAAGTTTGGTTAAAAATCTGACAAAAGTATCAGTATTTTGTCAGATTTTAACCACTATACATGGAGACTTAAGTTTGTTTATATCTCGCTTATTTCTTCCTAGAAAGGGAAATTTTTATAAAAAAAATGAAGAAGAAATCAAAACATATTTTGTCAAATATTTCTTTCAGGATATTATGCCGTTTACGAAATAGTTACGAAGAACACAACCTAACTAACAGGTCATTAGGTAATATAATAAAAATATCCGATATGCTTGTAGGATAGTTAATATAAAAGTATAGGATTATTTACCTTGGTATGTATATACAACTTTGGCAGAAATTATTCAGTGACACTATTTGTAAAGGCTTTGTTTACTTAGTACAATTATAGCGTTACTAAGACTCTTAAAATTACTGTAGTGCTTATTTGTTAAAATTACTATAACATTTACATTTTACAGGAATTCTTGAACAACTTTACAAAAATATTTCCATATTGATTCAAAAGCCGTCTAGTACAAAGTTATTTAAACACGCGCGCGCACGCACACACACACATTAACAATTTCTTGCTTAGTGACGAGTGAGCCTGTGTTCGGAATTTTCTACACTTGAATCTATTTGTTTACTGCAATCACAGAATTACAACCAGTAAGCTGCTTAATTATTTTAATTTTAAAAGATCTTTGTTAAATAGGGTCAAAAGACTATTTGCTTACAATTACTCCATTTTCCTGCATGCCTGCTTAGTTGCTGGTTCTATCCTGACAGGTACCTGAAACAGGTCATTCTAATCCCTCTGAAAGGGGTTATCCCTAGGTTATGGTATCATGAATCGAACAGAAAATGTTGAATGTAAGAATTATATGAAGATACATCAACAATGCATGAGTTTTGGCTTCCACGGTGTTACCGATAAAACCGAAGCCTTGTAGGATATGACGCCGTTTCGACTGGAAGCAGGAAGTTTGCCTAAAATATCGGCAGCTAATTGCAAATTGACACGATCTTGTATCCCATTAGAAACAAATGATGAGTATGTACTCGTATAGCTACAACATTTGAAGAGTTTGTGAGAACACTAACATAAAAAAACGCCTGGAACTACTGAGTAAAAACTTCAGAGATCCAACATACTCTTCTGAGACTGCTATGAATTTAACAAGTTATTAGTGAAAAACAAGGTATATATACTTACCTGAAGACTAGAATTTAGGATTTTGTTGTTTTGGTTACCCGAAGAATTCTAATTTGAATTTTAATTGACGATTGTAAATATAGCTCCTGGCATATACCATAGTAAACATAAAATAACACAAGAACAAAACGTATGCTGAGCACGTATGTGTACTCTGTGTGATACATTAAGAGTTAAATTCCTACCTTACAGAAAACGCACTTTGTCTTCATTACAAAGAACAACAGGTTAATGCTGTTTATTGTCATAATCACATGGAAGAGATTGTGTGTGAAAAAATGCAGTTTCTTCTATAACTTAAGTAAATAAAAGTCATAAAGGCCGGGTGTTTCCGTCGCGTTGCAGTTTACATGAAAACGTAGTTATAACAACTAAAAAACAATCCTCCATTAATACTGGAAACTTTTTATGCCCACTATGTTTTCAGAATCATCCGATGTTCGAAGTTTCGCTCTGTCGCAATATGGGCTATTTCTAATTTATAACTTATTTTCATATAGAATTTGAATATTTATCATACATCTCCTTACACCATTTTATCCTAGCTTAAAAGTTTATCAATTTACTGAATGTGGGGATCACAAAAATTTGGCGTAGTCTTTGGTATCACATTTGGCTATAATCAGTTTTCTTTCTTTCAGAAAGAAGTGTGAAATAAAAGGGACGAAAATAATTGTTAGTCATGAGCAGAATATCTATGGCTTTGGTAAAATGGTTGTATCTAGAAATATGTACCAAGTTTAATTAAAACGCGGATTGCCAGAAGTTCGCAGACTTCCTGGCTTAAACATTGATCTATAAATCATTAATTATTTCATAACTAAATTTGAATAGACACAGACCAGAGGGTTGACGAAGCAAAACTACATGAAAGCCTCACTTTCGGTGTGACTACGGCGTCATTGTCACTTGGCAGCAGTGTTGCTGTAGTACTTGACGTGCTAAATTGCCGTACTTCATTAAAGTTGAGGTGTACGAGTTTCAATTCTGTGCGTCGCACGCGATGACACTGTTAGGGCTTATATTAGTTACAGTTACTAACACCTCTAGTTTCATGTTCCAGTTAACAGGTTGAGAAGTCAAGCCTTATAATGGGATATATTCAACAACTACATCTGTTATCGAGAATACTATTTGTTTTTTAGGGTTTGTTTTAAGGTGTCAATACATTATAAACATAACGTCACATGGTAGAATATGGACTGAGGCAGTTGTAGCCTAATTACATATAATACCCTTCATTTTTTGGATGGACTAAGAAAAACCACGAAGGCCTCATTCGACATACTCGGTGTCCTAGTGGACAATCGAATCAGTTCTTTATCGAATACAAGTCACATGCGATACTGCTTGAGTCTCCTTGCTTAATTACCCCTAGAGTTTTTTAATTATTCACACAAGCCCTAGCCAGCCTCCTATACAATGGGTACCAGGTCTTTCCCTGAGACAAAGCAGACGGGTCGTGGCGTTGACCACAACCACATCCAGCGCCGAGGTTAAAGACAGAGTACAGCTATAATCTACTCCCACTCTGGGCCTTCGTAGTCCGTTCAAGGGTAAAATTTACGTTTTACAAGACCTTACTAAAATGTAGTTTGCTCACAACTAAACTTTCTTGGTAAATTACCAGCCAAGCTGAACACAAACTTCGTCCACTATGAAGCTTACAAAAATTCTTCCGGGGATGAATCCGAAGTTATGTGGTGAAAAGGCAACATCTAACTGCCTGAGCTGTCTTGGTTTGTGGCATGAACGTCACGTATAGCACAACCCTCCCCAAATTTCTATTCATGATACTTCATGTGGAAGTGAAATGCATATCTTTTCAGTCTCTGTACGACGTATTTCAATGAGCACTAAAGAGTATGAGGAAAATGTTGGTTACAAGTTTTGGCCACTAATGGCTGTCATTCTCAGGCTATTCTCATGCTACACTAAAACTTGAGAAGTTACATAGAATAGAACGAGTTAATTACGAAAGGTAAAGTTTTCTTAAGCTTAGTTATACGTTACGCCACAAAAACTTAAAGGTGAGTGGAGAGGTAGCACAACGCCGTTTTAAACTATGGCACTAGATGTTCGTAAGTGAGCAGCTTCAGGCTCAGGCCACTTTATCCCAGGAAAATATATGACGTTGCCTATTGGGTAGGAAACTGGATGGGTCCAACAATCGACCTGGATATTGCGGCGAAGATAAGATTCTTTGTTACTGCTGGGAATCAAAACTTGATTCCATGGTAGTCCAGCCCGTAGCCTTGTCCGTATGCTGAGAGTCTATAGAAAATTCAAGATCGATAGCTATCGATCGTGAATAGTAAGACCCAAGGGCTATTACTGGAGGCGGACATGGCATTTTGAAAGAAGTATTCGGGCTTATCAGGTCGTTCAGAGCAGCGTCGTGGAAAGACCACATCAGGGATAGTTGTAATGGGTGAGGTAGGAGCAAGAAAAAAAAATTCCTTTCTACTATTTCAACGAGAATTCGTCATAAGCCTGACCCTGTCACCATGGCATGGCGCGTCCTCAGGTTGCGGTTGGAGAAAAGGTTTCCAGTATGAAGGGTAGATGTGAATAGGCCTATACTGAATAAGCAATCGCGCACAGCTGACAAAGGGTCGTCCTCCAGTTTGGTGTTTGGCAAGGTGCTGACAACTCCTCGCCGTAAAATCTTACCATGCTGTAAACAACTGGCACATGCAGCGGACTTGGAATGATCCTGTGGTGCAAAATATGCATTGGAAAATAGACTTTTGGTTTACGCTAATAATGTTAATACGTTGAGGAAATGCATATATGCTACAAGTAAAAACACAGAAGCTTTATTAGTCGCTTTCAAGGGAACTGGTCTAGAAATAAAGGTTGAAAAAACTCAGTATGTGATCATGTGTCGTGAACGGAATTCAGAACAAAATAACCCCACAAATATGCGTAATAAATCCTTTAAAGCGTGGAACAGTTTATATATTTGGAACAACCCTAACAAATCGATACTGTATTTATGAATACATTAAGAGCAGATTGAAGTCAGGGAAAGTTTGCTATCATTCAGTGCAAAATCTTATGACTCCCACTATGCTAGCCGAAAATATAAAGATTACAACATGCAGATTTATAATTCTTCCTGTTGCTTGTATGGTTGTGAAAGGGGGTCTTTCACTTGAGGGAGGAACACTGGCTGAGGGTGTTCGAGAAAAGGGTGCTGAGGAAGACATTCCGAGACATGGTAACAGGGTAGTGGAGAATGCAACAAAAGGAGGAGCTTTATAATCTTTACTCCTCATTAAATATCACTTTGGTGATCAAATAAAGAAGAACAAGATGGATGGGGCATATAGAAGGTATACCGGACATTAGAGGCGTATACAGGGTTTCGCAGGGAAACCTGAGGAAGAGATACTACTTGGAAGACTTATGAGTATATGGGAGAATAATATTAAAATTGATTTTCAAGAAATTGTATTGGGGAATGGAATGGGTTGATCTGGCTCAGGCTAGGTACAGTTGGCGGGCTCTTGTAAATTTGGTTATAAACTTTCGCGTTCCATAAAATGAAGAAAATTTCTTGAATAGCTGAGGACATGTTACCTACCCAAGAAGGAATCAGCTGCATGGATTTAATTTCGATGGGATTTGAATAACGAGTAAGCTCACCCAGTCCCGAGACATAAGAGCATATATTATTTCGTGGTACGACACTTTAAATTTGCCACTTACTTCGAACACTGCTAAATTATATTTGCTCTTTACAGTGTCGTTCCAGCAGCCCCCCAGTACGATGCGAACTAACTCTGCTCTGCCGGTCACCGTCCGGGTTAGACCTGCCCAAGTACGAGACAGCGCAGCCACCCCGGCGGGGAACACTTCCGGAAACACGCCGTTCAAGGGACCCAGTCGAGAAAACAAGAGGCCCAAAGCTATAACTGTCCAACACACGTAAATACCACTGTACAATTACACGGGAGTTTTAAGTTATGCCGTTAAGAAAAAGGCTGAAATAGCCAACAGTCCCAGACTCATTCAGCGCTTACACCGGGCTTACGTAGCACCATAAAACTGAAACCTTTTACAGGTATATCCCTTAGTTTGGCATATTATTGATATTAATAAGCGAAACGTTCTCTTCGGAATTAATTGCTAAATTCACCGTAAGATATTTTAGGAGACTATTACTTACTGTCAGTCACGTAAAGATTCACTTAATTTTGAATTTCTTTTCGTGAAATGATTAATCTTTACTCTTTCAGTAACAGCATGCATAAAAATGTGATTAATTAGTCGTATCGTGTACAATTTAAAGTTCTCAAGGCGATAAAGTTTGCTGTCTTATGGAATGAGACGCCAGATGTTTGACCAAAGTAGCATGTTCTTCTGAAACGTCGGGACGCATCTACCACAACACTCGGTGTCACAGTCTACAAGACAATTATCTTCATAACTGCATTTAAACATTCACAAGTTACCAGTCAATTACGAGGTACATAATATCTGACTTTCACTTCCAACTTCCGTCATCCTTAAATATCCCTCTTCGTCTTTTTCGAAGCTCTTCCGACATTATTTTTTCCGAAAATTTCTTTTATCCCTTCGACAAGTTCACCTTTTGTAAACTTGTACATAATATACGAGTGTATATATATATATATATATATATATATATATATATACATATATATATATATATATATATATATATATATATATATATATATATATATATATATGTGTGTGTGTGTGTGTGTGTGTGTGTGTGTGTGTGTGTGTGGTTATTTATTTAAGTGACACGATTTGTGAGTTAAGAGGACCTAGAAACTATTAGTCTAGGACAGATTGTGTTAAAAGGACAGACAGTAAGTTCACGTATAGGAGTCTTGCCGTTGAATTCTGAACAAATTGTAATTAATATTTTAAATAAAGGCGAGGCTTTTTATTGGATTAACGTGTCTGAGGATAGAAACCGTGGCGGCTTTCTTCGAATATAGCATAAAGTTTACTTTCCATAGAGAGAAGAGGACTGGTATGCCTGCGTGCTTATTTATTAACTTCCGAAGTTCAACGCTACTTCATAAAGTCACATATGTTATAGAATGTGTTAACTAGACACTTAAGCCTTTATACCCGTATGACACAGAATTCGGAATTATCAGGCTAAAATAAATACACTGTATACAAACATTCACGTTCTTTACTTTAGGAGCAGAACACATACAACGTGTCAAAATAAGTTGCTTCATGGAGCGGAAGGCTGGAACTGGTATCTACCACTTTATCTTCCTTTTCATTTCAATTTTCTTTCTAGCGGATCGATTTGGTACGAGCGTTCACGAACCCCAACCACATATCGATCTGCTCTGACTGCGCTCGTCTCTCTCTCTCTCTCTCACACACACACACACACACACACACACACACACACACACACACACAAACAAACACACACACACACACACACACACACCCATAAAGTGAAACTCGTATTATTTCACCAGACCAGGCTGCTTTTCTACACAGTCATTGAACCTCCGACAGAAAAATGCATATTTCTACATAGAATGCTTATACGTTCCAATTACACACTTTGGTTTGTCCCACTGTGTGTAGTTTTTGGTAGCGGAAACCAACTTTTAAAAGCAATATAATGCCCTCTAGGTTTCTTGGCGCATGGGAAAAGTAACCAGTGTCAGTCCTAAGACAAATCATGAATTAAAAAAAAACACACACACACAATCATACGCTTATATTAAATTCCCTTTTATTTGTCTCGATAATTTAAAATCTGTTGCCCGCAGAATATTTTTTAGGTAAAATATTCATTTTGCCGCCCTTTGGTCTCTGACGCCGAGGCGGCGGCACCACTCGCATCCCGCTCTAGCTACACCCCTCCCTTCACCTTCAGCGAAGATCAAGGCACCATGTTCCTCCGTGTAAGGTGCCTAAACTAATTTCAAAATCCGATCTGATATTATATTATTGTATTGAGGTTATGAATACGCCACCAGAACTGCTTTTTCACACATGAACATGCAGAGAGCGTTTCAATCAGAACGCCTAGCACCAACATTTCACACGAACTTCTAGAGTTCTCGGTTCAACTATCCCCCAGACCTCGGTTGTCCCAACTATAAGGGCCTTAGGGTTTTCTTCGTTCCTTATATTCGCCTTTTAAAGCATAAGACTTAACTTTACGTAACAACACTTTTAATATTAAGACATTCTGTGTTCTGCCCACAATGCATGTATGTGTTTTGCGTGGATCTCCGAACAAACAGCGATTATTTCTCCGTACAACATTAACTTATCTGTTTTTGTAACCGAGGCCGAGTGTCTACTGCGCAGTAAGAACTGTGTCTTTAAATCAGACACCTACAGTTTCGTCCTTAAAAGGTTGAATGCTGACAAAGGGAACTTATTTTAAATAGGTCTTTCCACATCCTTGTCAATTCACTATTCACAGCCTCTCTCTCACTACACGTTATATAATCCACGCACTTCAAAACCAGCGTTACCTACGCTGAGGAATATGCTATTCATTCACAGGCAGAACCGGATGGTAGGCAGAAATGTAAATGTATACATGTGTGTGACGAATCCACTGACATTTCAATCATAGTGTTAAATGTAAACACCAAACAATTTAAATTTAAAAAAAGAATGAATTTAGCCAGGCAGTGCATTGTCTTTCGTACGAATTTGAAAATAAAAATCTATCATTGCCCTAAATAGCATTAACCAATTAATCTTTGTAATGCAGACGCATTGTGTTTTCTGTGGGGAAAAACTGAATTTTAAAATCCTTAGTTGAACTTCGTGCTTAAAAAAAACAAGTTTTGTTTAGTCGTCTCGAGAACCGTTAAGATATGAGAGAAGGGTGTAGCTATTCGGCATTTTTTTCTTTTTTCACCCGTCGTTCCAGAACTTTTCTTGTTTTGATAAATATTCAGCGGGCTAAGGTAAGATATCCCAGCATAGACCCGTGTAAGTTATAATAAAAAGACTTTCGTAAGATTTTAAACTGAATTAGAATTATTCGACAAAGTGTAGTTCACCTTCCAAATATCAGATTTCATTAACATAGATCCAATGCCTCTAGAATTTTTTTATGCGTACAGACGGACGTTGCGATTACAATAGGCGCTGCGCAGGGTCTTTAATTCAAGAAACGTTCCAACACAAAATTTTGTTGAATGTGCTGTCGTGAGTTGGTTACGTGTTGTTCTTTTAGCTCCAGTGGGTTAGTATGAGGAGTGAGTGATTGGAAATCGAAAACATCACCATGGAAAGTAATTTGCAGGTGGGCCAGGAACCGCATTACACGCCGCCAAGACATCAGACAGAACAGCGGCTACGGTCTAAATTAGAAGACTGTTCTTTTCCATCATGTTCGCAGAATCTTCCATTTTGAGAGGAATCGTTAGCAAGAAGTCGGTTGTCGGAGACAATTTTTTATTTAAGAAAAAATAAAAGTGATTTGAAATGTAATACGTGTTGTCTCACATCAACAGATCGAGCTAATAAAATAACTGACGAGTTTATACTTCAGAAACATAAAAACATTACATGCTGGAAATCTTTCCTTTTGAAACAGATCACGATTGGAAGGGATGTGGTCCTACTTCATAATGTGGCAAAAAAAATCCAAATGGCCTTCTTAACAGTACATTAAAATTAATACGTTTGTTCATAGAAAAATACAGCACGATTATTGAGAAGGTACAGTTAATATTACCAGTATGTTCTACTCCTAAAATCAGCCCCGAAATTCTCTACAAACAAATGGAAAAAACTGATTTATTAGCGAGATACGGCAACGGCTCCTGCTTGTTTTATCCGAGACACAAAGCATATCTTAAAACATCACTACCTTTATTGATGAATGGGACGAAACGGACCACTTCTGTGGCCTCCGCGATCACCCCATGTCACTCCTGCCGACTTCAAATTGTGGGACCCACCGACGGGCACGGAGTTTGCCAGAAAAGAGACTGTTGTGTGGATTGTATGTGAAAATACGTATAATTTTAACATATGGCGCATTTGTTGGCATTAATCAATGAATTATTTAAGTACCGTTACTAGTTATATGAAGGAAAAGCATAACCCCTGCTCCAGGCCTTTTTTTACTCTTTTTAAATCCAAATTCGTTTCTGATAGAGCTGCACAGTACTCTTTAAAAAACAGCGGTTCCTACTTATTAACAAGTAATTTACCTCAGATTACACTACCATTATACTGCCATCGTCAGTGTTTCTGAATTAGTATCAGAAAACTTCCGTAAAACTCTATATTGAGTATTTAATAAAATATTCATCCATTCTCACCATAAGTTTTAGCAAATTATCTTTCCATAAAGGTGGTAAGGTTGTTAGCCCTACTCACTGGCCGCCTTTAGCTCCAGGAAATATTCCTGGTACTCATTTCTGTTACAGACTGAGTCAACTCCAGGGCCATAGGACGGCAGGAAGGACTGTCAGTAAAAATTCCAATGATACCATCGAGAATCGAACCCGCGACCTTTCGGCTTGTAGCTCAGTGCCTCAACCAACTGCGCCATCGCGAGCTCCTTTGAAATCAACAATATCAAAATTAATTCACTAAATTTGGTTGTTCGGTAGCTCATCTATTTGACTTTGCAACTTGCAGCATAAAACACATAGAAGCGCTGTGGCATGCTCAGAGGGATATTGATTATGGATAAGATAAAATTCGTAAGGAATATGGCGTGCCAGAAAAGAAGAATGAATATCCAAGTGGAATCGGAACGGCCGAGCAGTACTGCAAAACCTCTGATACCACTCTACGCCACATAATGAAATTTATCATTGAGCTATAATGTTATTAAAAAGGAGGTACCGGGCATAATGACCAACATTACAATAAGACCATTTGTACTGCTACGTTGTATTCAGTGTGTAACAAACTTTTCTGTTGTGTATGATAAAAGAAAATTAAGTCTGAGGAAAAGAAAATATTTTGAAATTGCTTTTCAATTGTCCTAATCTTTCTAGTTCAGTTTGTCCGCAGATTTTGAACAGTAAATCTCCAGATTATGTCGGTATGAGAGCTTTAATTAACGCAACGATAATCTCTTGTAACGTCCAGATACATGAGTATATATTTTCATTAAATATTTTTCTGTGATGGTATGTGTTACTGTTAAGTCACAAAAATTTTGTTACGAAGATAAGTTACTGTTCAGTCAGAAATAATTCAGTACTGGGAAATGTTTTACCGTTCGGTAAGAAAAACCCCGCTACCCGGATCTATATTACTGATCATTCTGCTATGTGGATGTGTTACTGTTCAATCAGTAACATTTTTTTACAATAATATGTGTTACTGTTCAAAGAGTAAAATTTGTCTACGATAATATGTGTTACTGTTCAGTCAGGAAAATCTACTATTTGGATTATATTTCGTATGAGGATGGCGACTATCCCATACAAGCAAAACAACTAGACAGGCGCCAGCGACAGAAAGACATAGACCCATGTAACAGTAGACACTACATGGCTTGATTCCACAATTAAGTACACAAGTAACAAAAAATACCCGGCTCACACTCATTACAAACTGTGCTTCTTTTTGCAATATGACTTCTGCTGTGACTCCTAGGTATTACCCTCTTAATTTTGAAATCCATAATAGATAACATACATGTTTTGCCAATTTATAAGTTCGAATACTTATGAATATCAGAGAATTAATGCTTTTCTGGAGGTAAAGAGGCCGGGGCGTGGCGTTGGTCACCCACTCCCATCGAACACCGAGGTTAAAGAAAGAGTACAGCTATACCTCTATTCCCCGCGGGCCTTCATGGCCAGTTCTAGGGTGGACTTTACTTTTTTTACTTTTACTAGAAAACTACTTAACTCCCGACTCTTTATACTGTTTTAATGGCCGGATCATTGGAAGTGTCGTGAAGATTACTCGTGAAAACTCCGAATGTGATTTATACTAGTTAAGCCACTGAAACCCCTCTGCGTATACCTGTAGGAAGGCAGAAGCCACGCCGCCGAACCGTGAGCAACCGGCTGCAGACTGCACCATTGACTTTCCGCCAAAGGACTGCGCTGAAACAGCATCTCCTGAGGAGCGAGAGGCACTGCCTCCAAATGAGGATCTACCTGCGAGCCCATCGGAAGCATCGGTCTTCATGTCTGAGCCGCCAAGCACGGGTAGCTACAGTTTTTTTGAGCTAGCTTAAACGTAATGAAAACCCAAATTAGGGTGTCTTAAAGAAAGCCACGGTTGTTCTTGTGTTATAATAATGTAGTCAGTTAACACAAGCTCTTCTCTGCTGGCAAGTTTACAAAGAAGAGATGCAGAATTTAACCCATTAATTTCGCTACTTCAATTCGTCTATATGTAACCATTCCAGAAATTTTACATAGCAGGTTTAAATGAAATTTGTTGAGTTATTCAACTATGGTTAACACTAGAGAAAAATAACGTAACTTAATAAATATTAAAGGAGCGAAACGTGTTTCGAACAAAACTTATAGATACGACTCAAGAAGCAAATATTTAATGTCCAATACAGGCTTTCCGTCATTCGTACTGTTGTCTAGATAATTACAGAAGAGTGAGTGCAGGCACCTCAAGAGGTACAGCCTACAGAAATTTCTTAAGTTGTAAATTGCAGTGTTACAATAATAGGGTAATTTTATTTATCGTCTCTCACTCTTTCGAAGAATGCAGATGATGCTCAGAATAAAATATTGCAAAACACAATATATTTATATACAAGAAATTGCTTACAATAATACTGAGATAATTACGCAATGAGAGCTATGTTTTATAGCAGGCCTACTCGAGTAATACTGTGAGGGTGTTCTAATGTATTTGGTGGTAAATCGGTTGGAATTATATATTTGTTTTATTTACTTAACGCTGACAGAAGCTCATCGGTTTATTCCATGCCATCGAATGATACAGCCTCGCCTGGTGGCTGGTGAAAATCTCGGAAACCCCATCAAGATAGACGGTCTTAGGGGCCGAGATTTAAACCCAGAAGCTAAAACTCCGCGACGTTCTCTGGTTGAACTTATAGAATGCGAACATACTGGATGGGAAATCTGACGAGAAGAAGTGGGCGGCTTAAGACAGAAATACAGAATTTAGCATGTGGAAATAAATTGTGAGGATGAATTGTACTTTGGAACCCCTAAGGGTGCAGTGAGAAACTGCCGAATTTCGGAACAAACGGTAAGCTCTTTAGCAGTGAACATTCTGTGATATTAAGTACACAAAATTAAGTACCACCGTATAACAATAAGCTTGTTACAAAATTAATTCAAACATCCACATGACGTTTTTAACAGTCTGCAGACCCAAACAAAAGGTTTCATTTAATGGTTTGCAATTCTTTTGGTAATTCTCGATTGCACAGTAAATATCATCTGACAAAAACGTCACTCACACCCTATATGGTGTTTTCATCTGTCAGTATATTTTCTAAGTTAGATTGGAAGAGAGGGCCACCGACTCTAGGACCTATCCAGCGTGCCGCGGTGAGTAAGTGGAACTGTTATTACAAATCGCTATAAACAGTACTTGGCATGATATATCTGCTTAATGGTGTAGTGTCTTTTACCTACATTCAGTTTTCTTTCAGACTTCAGAAATACTGGATAGTTTACATAATGTGTAGTTTTTCTGTGTCCTCAGGTCTGGGGGTAATGGTAGCCCGCATTTTGAGGCCGGAACCCAAGGTCATTACAGACCCAGTCGTTTCACAAGACGCTGAGCCTGAGTTCCAATCGCCGAAAGAGCGAGAGTGTTGGCAGCTTTACCGCCGAATGCTTGAGAAGGGAGTCAGCGTGTCATACGACACCGTGCTTAGGTAAGCGTAGCCCCCCCCCCCCCCCCCCCCCCCCC
>Ga0268261_10000605_pt1 | contig 22857 bp, 14 predicted proteins | sample TergutNc150P1_FD_190353 | JGI IMG/M metagenome (GOLD analysis project Ga0268261, IMG submission 190353) | Nasutitermes corniger P1 segment gut microbial community from laboratory colony in Florida, USA - Nc150 P1 (SPAdes) (version 2) | ecosystem: Host-associated > Arthropoda: Insects >...
GAGAATACCAGAGGCTGCATACATGTATAATTAACGACATTGACCTCCTGAGGATGGGCGGATGACGCCCGAAACATGTAGAGGCGTTTAATTTTATATAATTTATGTAAGAATTATGTATCAAGTTGGAACTAATAAAGGAAAGTTTGCAGCATTGGAGAAAGTAGGAGGGGAATAAACAGGGCTTGGAAAATACGAGTATTAGAAAAGATGTCAGTTTCTCAGCCAAGGATAGTATAGGTCATTATGAAAGGTAGCCGCATGACAACCCAGGATGAAATAACATTGAATGGAATGCGTCATATATTGATTTTCCCTGATGATGTTAATTTAATGGGCAAAAACATAATACTATAAAGAAATACATAGGCGCCTAGGAGCCACTAGGAAGGAGGTTGGCCTAGAAGTAAATAGAAAGAAAACTAAGTATGTGTTCATGTCTCGTGAATAGAATGCAAGGCAAAATCACAACAAAAAGACCCCCTATAAATCTTTTGAAAAAATAGCAAAGTTCAAATATTTGAAACAGCATTAACGCATGAAAATTGCACGAATGAAGAAATAAAGAGCAGATTAAATTTAGAGAATTGCTGCTACAATTCGCCCCAGAATCTTTTCTCTTTCCTTCTGCCTTTTTAAAAATATAAAATTTAAAATATGCAGAACTGGAATTTTTCCTACTCTTTGTGTGGGTATGAAACTTTGCCTTTCACATTAAGTGAAGGACGTAGTAAAATATATAAAATATGTGTCAGTCAAAACAAAGTATATTTAGACAGTACATTTTATGTGTCTAAACACAGTTGTGTTTTGACTGATACGTATTCTATACATTACGTAATCATGTCACATACGAGTATAAAGGAAGAACGTAGGTTGACGGAATTCAAGGATAGGGTGCTGAGGAGGATATTTGGACCTAAGAGGAAAGAAGTAACAGGAGACTTGAGAAAAGTGCATAATGAGGAGCTTCATTACTTTACTCCACACCAGATTTTATTCGGATGATTTAATCAAGCAGAATGAAATCGGCGGGAAGCGTAGCAGTATAGGGAGAAGAGAAATGCAATCAGGGTTTTGGTGGGGAAACCTAAAGGAAAGATGCCACTTGGAAAGACAGATAGGATATAATATTTAACTATATCTTAAAGTAGAAAGATGACACGGCATGGAATGATTTGATCTGGCTCATGATAGAAGCATGTGGCCGGTTGTTGTGAACATGGTAATGAATATTTGGGGTCCATACAACGCCGGGAATTTCGCATTAAACTGAGGAACTGTTGGCTTCTAAAGATGGACTCCGCTGCGTGGAGTTAGTTAGGTGTATTCCAAAACTTTGTGAAGGGAAATATAAAATCCAGTAAACGGAAAAGAGATTCAAATCCTGAATCTCGAGAGTACGAAGCAGAGTTCTAATTTCTGTGTACTGCCGAATTTAGAATTATCTTCACACGCCGTAGATCTTAGTGGCCTGGTGACTCGTTTTCTTATTACGACCTGAATGTTCATACAGAATTTAGTTTTGCGGTTATATTACTTAAGATATATGTAAAGAATACTGATCCCCTTCAAGGGCTGTAGTACCACGATCATAGTTTATTGACGCGTGTTTGAAATATAAATTGACTTGAAATGTGTTATTAAGCCTACTGTCCTGGGACACAGTTGAGACCAAAGTATTCCTGGGCAGTATTAACAATACTTAAATTTGCTGCGTGTTACATATACCGAGGTGTGTGAATTTAAAATGTAATCGTGAATAATGAGCAGAACATCCTCACCAGTAGATGCATCTATTTCAAACGCTGTTGTAACCGATGTTTGGAACATTGTCCAGGGTTCCCATAGGATAAGAGAAGGGGGAATCTAATAAGAGCGTATCTCTCCCAAGAGGAGGGTGATGTGGAGTACAAGAAGCGCCTGATGTGACCGACCTATGTAGTACGAAGGTCCCGATCCTATTTGAATCCATCAACAATCCCCACCTCCCAACAGGTTACGAGTTACGCAGTAAGGAAGTTTGGGTCTTCGTAGAGCTGGTATGAAAACAAGGAACTGTGAGGCATGGTATTTCATATTGATGCTGTATCAGCAGAACTGTTGAAAATGTATTGACATATGTCTCGAATTCTTTAAATATAGGCCTACCACTGAAATAAATGAGTTAGGCCTTCTTGTATCACTCATCGCCAATATTAATCTTCTGCATGCGTGTTTAAATACGTCATGAGGAATTTTAACCTCTTAAGCCTTACGTAAGAATTACTGTAGAACAACATAAAAAACTTGAATAATTCTTAGTTGTTATTAAAATCAGGACTTTAATATACACTTTATATTACTGAACATTGTGCCGTAGCATGGTGATGTGTTTTAAATACCAGTTACCGTACTTTTTTGTTTCTCGGCTCTAGATCCTTGTGGAATCGCAACAATAAATAAAACCACGAACTAAAAAGCTTAGTTTTATCAATTTGCATCTGGAAAATTGTTTTCACAATTCCAGAAAGTTTTTTATTGTTTATTTTGTTAAGAATAAGAAATATAACACTACATAAAATCTTCGGAATCTTAAATTAGGCCAATTGCTTTTATTCAATATAGCATTCAAAACTAAATGAAATTAAATTGGTCATAATAAGTCAGGTGTTCTGTGAATTCGAAATAGCCATGGGTTTCATGTGCTTCGGTCAGTACCCATCTGTGGTCATAAATCCATGCAATGTGTCATAATTAATTTAGTTTACGAGTCGGTGTCTGTATTTAGTTAGAAATAGATGCAGTGTGTCATAGTCAGCTCTAATATATTGGTCAGAGTTTGATTGTATTCGTAAACGTATTTAGTGAGTCATAGTGTCATAATTAGCTCTAATGAACCTCTCAGTACCTGTCTCTAGTCATAAATGTATGCAGAGTGTCTTAGTGCCATAGTTAGGTTTAAACATGAGATACTAATTCACAAATCGCTCTCCATCCAAATTCCACAGCGCTGGGATTGCTACCACTACAATTCCAGCTTTTCACTTTCTTCTTTCCATCCTCCGCCCATGTCCAGTATTCAATTTGAGAGCCAATCATCGACACCTGATGGAGCAATATCTTACGTGCCCTCCCCTGTGCATCCACCCTTCCCATCAGATCTAAAACCCTCCCACAATCATCCTCTCTTATTTGATGACCAAACCAAAGAGACGTGTGATGTGTTACAGTACGTGACCCCGGCTTAGGACAGCCATGACTCACTGCCTGCTGGGTTGAGAGGGCACATTGCGACCCTAAACCAGCTCACATCCTATAACGAAATATTGTTTGACACTTAATAACTTCGTAACATACATTTGTACTGCACAAAAGAAACAGAAATTAGGAAAGAAAGAAGGAAGGGATGAAGGAAAGAAAGGATAGTGGGCAAAAGAAATAGAAAATGAAAGAAAGGAAAAAGGACAGAGGAAAACGGAAATAAGCCAGACAAGTGGAGATGTAAATGGAAAAAAAGAGAAACAGAGATGGAAAAAGAAAATAAAGAAGGTACGAAAGAACGAAAGGAAATTTAAAAAAAAGAATATGGGGGAAATAATGGAAGAATAGAGGATAAAAGACAGGGGGAACGTGGAAAGAAAAGATAGAAGTACAGACAGAAGTAAATAAATGACATAAATGGAGGAAATGGAATAAAAAGTAAAACCCAAGAAATAATAAAGAAAGGAAGAATATACGCGAGCTTTACATCAAACTGTATCTCCAGACACAGACGTTTATCATTCAGCACTTCACTGTCATATAATTTCTTATTTGATGATATTTATGAAGTAATGTTGGTAGTAAATCAATTTTGTTATTGTTTTATGTGGTTGAATGATATAGCTGAAGGTTGAACTGTATGATTATGTTGTGTTTATACTAAATTAACCCCTCTTAAAACCAGCAGTACCAAAATACCGCCATTAAACGTCCTGTATTTTGCCAATACGGCTTATTTGCATAGTTTTGCATATGATTCTCACAATAAAAATAGTTAGATTCCTAAGTAGCGATAACCGGCTCTTTTCTCTCCTGCAGGTCAACTGTTGTCTCTGTGAGGTAGGATATGAAGCTATATGCATAATGAGGATGACTGGCAGGCTTCGAATTGTTACAAGTGCTCTTCTTTGTTTGCTTAACCATATGAATTACACAAACCAGGAAATCTCCCATCATTTTCTTATAACATTCTGTTACGGTAGAGAAGCAGTATATGTATTCGGTGTCTAACGATTCTACGTCACGGTCACCCCGCGTGTTACAAAGATTCGCTTTACAAAATTTCACTCGTACGGAGAAAAGCAAGCCGTCCGGTTGCCTAGTCTTCCGGAAAAAAAACTCGCTCATCCGAAAACTTGTGAACAAAATCAGTACCATGGAATAATTTCAGCCAACATAATGGAAAATAAACGTATGAAAAGTTTATTTTCCAGCTGTTGTTTACCGAAAATTTTTCTTATATTCATATTTTTGTGCCATATGTAATATTCTGTTTCCTTTATTTTTATGATTCATTTGGGTCACTAAAATTTTTTATTTCTAATTCTTTGTCATTTTTCATTCGTTCGGGGAGGCAAATCCGTAATTGTAAAGTAACTGTAGCTACTAGTTTAGGAAACTTCTTGCTTGAAACTATCTTCAGGAAAGTAACTATTATCAAGCACAGGGACCGCCTGTACTGGAATTCAAATGATGTCAGTTAATGTCCCTATAGAAATTTCTCCCACACTTACGAACTATGCCAAATCGGTACAAGGTATTGTCTCTTAACTTCATGATTTGCGTGTAGACCCATTCCGCCAACAGCCTGGCTGTCTTAAATAACTCCCAGCACCAATTTTCGGTATGTAAAGACAACCCATATACCTACGAGCACATAAAAGACATGACATCCAAATAAAGACACCCCCAGTAGCTGCTAAAAATTAGTCTCCTCTCATGTTTTGTCGTACAATGCAATTTCCACTGCATTGACAATACAGCCCTTTTGACCCGAACTTGGTTATGCCAAATAAACGTATCTCCAACTCTTTTAAGTATTTCCGATAAAAATAAATACATTAAATTTATTATCTTTCATTTTTATTTTAGATAATGCCAGTAGAGTTAATAAAAACAATAATTTATAAAGACCGTACACAAAAGTAAGCAAATAAATTATTATTATTTCATATATCTGCAATATTTGAAACGTGTTGCATGAAATAACTTTTTCTAAAATAAAATAATTCTTACCACCTGCAACATATTTTCTACTTTTTGATTGGACGATATTAGATTATACACTGGTAAAAACATTTTTATTACATGAAAACTAATTTACGTTTCTTATTATTTTTCCACCCTAAATTCAAATAAGTTATTAGAATTGCTCTATTATATACAAATATTGTAGATGATACAGCACTGCTAACAGTGTGCCGGACTGCGTTGTGCTAAATTGCAAGCGTTGTGTCTTCTTTTAGTTAAGTGTTTTGTGTAAAAGTATTCTGTTTATTATATTTTCATCACGTGTGGTGAACTAACCTTCAATTCTCATAGGCGAAATTATACTCCTCTCATTAAGAAATGTTATGAGTTTTATTTTGAGTGTAAAATAGATGACCAAGATAAAAGTTTGGCCCCTAATAATTGTTGTGTAACGTGTTTGAGGCTTCTTACATGATGGATAAGTAGTTCGCGCCAATTGCCGTTCGCCGTTCCCATGGCATGGAGCGAACCAAAAGACCACTCAGTCGATTGTTACTTTTGTTTAACAAACATAAAAGGGATCACCTCCCAATTGTGAAATGTCCAGATTTCCCACTGAGGCCTGTCCCACACAGTGGTTGCCTGTACCAAAGCCTCCGGAAAATCTGACTTTTAGCGATGACACTCTGATTCTGATGAAGATCGCAGACAGCAGGGATGTGAAAATGTTGATTTGGATCCGACATTTGAAGCAAGTTGTTCCTCATCTGAACCAAACCTGGACATTTCTACCATGGCAAAGTGGTACCAAGGCAAGTGGATTTTCAGTATGCTGACTGATTATTAGTGGACATTTAGAAGGAATGTACCAAAGGCAAAATGTGGCAGGAAGTCATCCACCCTTAATTTTTTGGTAAATTATAATGTACACTCTTTGTAATATAATGCCAATACAGGTTTTCTTCAAAATTCAACAGCGCGTCACTTAAAAACCTTGCCTGATGGAAACTAAAAACATATTTGAATTCAGCACAAAAAATGCCCTTGGGTTTACCTACTTTATTTCGTATGACAAAAAAGAAAAATTATTTTGTTATCCATTATTATTGTTACATATTTCATTCATTAGATAACTGAAACTTGGAGACTGAAATATAAATGTCGAAGAAATGGTGGTCAGAATTAGCTTATACAAAGATATGTACTTAGTCATAAAATAAGATTACTGAAATTGAACTTCATGTTTCCACTTTTATCTTTAGCTCATATAATTAAAAATAATTTAAGAATAATTATATTCTGTACAGTTCTGTGAAAGAAAATGTATGGTGTTTTAAAGTACAATCGTACAGGTTTAGTGTATTCTACGGCTAAAAATGAATGCCTTTACCATTATGCACTTTACTCCTTGCTGCGGAAGCCCGACTTCGATCGCAATTCAGTTCATGTGGAATTTATGGTGAACAAAGTTACAATGAGAGAGGTCTGTCTGCCAGTTCTTCAGTTTTCCTTTGTCAATAATATCCCCCCCCCCCAGTGTCCCACACTCATATTTCTATTAGTTTAACATTTACAGTATGTAATCTGAGCATTTGAGAGCGCTTCGAATAAAACGCTTCAATGTCTGTTTTTATAGCCTCTCGTCTTGATAAAACAAGATTTCAAATGGTGTAGCCGTGACATATTTAACAGGCTGTACCAAGGCCTTATTAGTTTTTAAAGGTACGGTTTCACGGTACGCGAGTGAATGCAACTTCATTGACGTCAGTAAGAAATATACGGCTTCCCTGCGCTGATTGTCTCTAAACTCAGCATCATTATGTGTGATCTCTTGTACCGATTTCCACCAACATCGGACAGTAAATGTGGAAGGTACGGATAGAAATTTATTTAGACCTACGTCTGTACGTAAAGAGTGGATTTCACAGCGCCAATTTTTATGGCACGCGTACTACTAAATACATTTCTGTGGATATTTTCTTTACAGGATTTTATCTGAAAAGGACTAAAAATGTAGGAAATTAGGCAAAATAACCCCCTGAGATAAACTCTGGCTTTCAATGTACCGATTTTCACGAAACCCTTGTCAACTGAAAGACATCACATATGGTTTTCCAGTGCAGACTTTTGCCCGAATAATTCAGAAAATGTAAAAATTAGCGTAAGAAATTCATTTACACCGTTAAGTAAAGCATGACTGTTACTACATTAATTTTCATGAAACATATGCTTACTCGACGACGTTTTGTAAAAAGTCCCTACACCGAATTTAATGAAAATTCGACAAGCGGTTTAGTTGCTCTTATTGGGTCACAGGCGGGCGGACGATCGGACGGACGGACAAACGTGTTCTCCATGTAAGGAGTTTTATTTACTTCGTAAAGGAAGCCTAAGATTAAAAATAATATTATGTAAAATACTGCTGTAGTGATAAAAATTAATGCACCTACGAATCAGATTCTTTCCATATGTGTGCAACTATTTTACATTGCTGTAATGTGTACTCCTTATGCCTAACACAACATTTTGCTAGTTGCTGTACCTGAGCCTCTATATACGTAAGTAGGGCATAAGAATAAAAGTACTTGCATGCATATATATATATATATATATATATATATATATATATATCCCGTGCTTGTTTTCCGCTCCTTTTCCTCCACTTCCATTAAAAATTCATTAAACATCATCTCTTTCAATTATACCCGTAACTCACAACCCTGCACTTCTCTTTCATTTTCCGCCTCCTCACTACCAGCATTAAGATTTCACACAGCTTCTAGCTGCTTCATATAACACAGTCTTTTAAATATGCATTTACAAAAATGCCGCCATCATGCCACTTAGCTTCTCATACACGGAGGTCAGTGTGGCGAGATCTTGTTGCTTCTTAGTAAAACATAAAGCTGTTTAATTTGATACTGAAGAAAGTGCAAGGGCTTAAATTCATGTGTAGAAAGCGGTTATTCTTAAGAATGTGCTAGCAGGCTAATAGTTGGCCACGTTATAGTCTTTTATGAGTACTGCAAAATGTGTAGGCCTATGCACTTCCCAATTAATATTCCATAATGTGTTACAGGATACAAAACTGCACCATCAAACATTTACCTTCATTTGTAATAACAGAAATTATGGAACTGTAGTTGTAACGAAATGGAAATATTTACAACTTAGTGCTTAACTAATTACAGCGATGTTATCTCCCAAACCAGAAGTGGCTATCTGCCAATCGAGGGCGTTCAACTGTTTTATCGCTTATAGCCTCATTTTGGTCTCTATCAAATTTGTATGCCGCCTCTGTACGATCATTAGCTCTTCGTTGGACAGAAATTTTTGGATCAACCTACCTCTTCGAAGACACCTTCTCCCAGAAAAAGATTATTATATCAAGGTACCGAGCCGTCTGACCAGTAAAAGTTTAAAATACTGCCTTCACTTGTGCCCAGGTAATTAAGAAACTTCTTTAAGTATGTTTTCGCAAGATATACAATGTCATGCATTAGCTTCGCAATAGGAAGTTTAATGAAAAACACTTTTAATTATGGTAAATTTTTATAGCTTGGGAAGCCCAATTTTTAATAAATGAAAAAAATTATACTTTGTATGTTTGATGTTATTATGCCACCTTACTTTTTTTTGCCTAGTTGTTTTCATATGAATGCCCTGCACTATGTTAGATCGCGAAATTTTCTCTCTTTAGAGTAGATAACTGTGACTAAGGGTCTGACCAGCTATGTCTTAAACCTATTCACACTTACAGTGTATGGACTTCTTATTTTCTGGCATTAATTTCTTTCCTCTTAAATTAATATAAATAATATTGTTATTACGTGCCTATGTAAAGTCAAGGAAGAAATAAACATCCTACATTCATAAAATAAAACGAATAAAGATTAACATTTTGCATAGGAGCCAAAGTAAAGATGAAAGTAAAGGTACAGATTAGCTAATGACATGGCCTATGCAGACACAGAGGGGAGACGGAATTATAAATCCAAACCATTCGCAGCCTAGGCGCAAAAGGGGTGGGTGATCAGACACAAGCTTTACCCCGGGAAAGAGACCCGGTACCCGTTGTAGAGAAGGCTGGTTGGGCCCCACGGCCGGTCTGTACCAACATGGAAAATTTTGCCCCACCAGGACTCGATTCCCGGACCGTCAAGCTGTACCTACTGAGCTATCCAGACTGCCCTTCGTTTGTAGGAACCGCCTTCTAAAACACGTTACTGAAGAAAGGTAAGATTGGCGAAAAGACGAGGAGGAAGTCGTAAGTAGCTACTGTACAAGCTTCAGGAAAATAGAAGATTCTGGAATGTGGAACAGGAAGCAGTAGATCGCACTCGGTGGAGAACTCGCCTGGGAAAAGGCTACGGACCTGTCGCAAGAGAGACAACGCAATGAATAACCTTGTGTAAAAAGAAATGAATTGGAGTCTAACAAGAAATATTTAAGTCGTTACATATTTTGATGACGTGTTGTTTTATGAAATGTTGTTTAATTCTTATTTTGCTTATAAAGCCACAAAAAATGCAGGATGATATTGTGATTAATTTTCACTTCGCCTCAGTTAGCATAAGGAAGTTTAGGATAGTGATTAATATCTTTGAAAGTTACCGAACATTATTTCTCTTATTTGTAATTCTAGTTGCTTTATTACTATTACTGCTGCTGGTACACGTATTCACGTCGCCCTGTAAGACCAAGTGTCTTTTCAGAAAGCAGTCCAACATTCAATTAACATGAATTGAGTACTGACAATCGGAAATGACAGACAATATATAGTCAACATATTGGTCTGGTCAGATAATATGACTGTCCACGATTCGTGCTTGAATGGGCAAGATTTTGATGGACATGGTCATGTCCTGTCTAAATGCATTCATCAAGGTGTTTCAGAAAAATCATGTAACGCGTTCAGTAGAGACTGAGATTTGAAGAGCGGGCCTCCGGATTACATACCTGTATTTTGTAAGCAGCGTGTAAAAAGTGTCAAATATCTTACGTGTTAATACCGTGAAGTGTGTCTGCAGCACCATGATGTGCTGAAATCCCGAACAGATAGTTCAAGATAGACATTTTTAGAAAGCTTATGATTTCCCATTAATGGCATCAGAATTCCCTGATGATGGCACCACGGGAAAAATGTAGGAAGGAAACTGTTTATCGATTGTGTTTACTTTTGTGTGCATTAGAAGTTGGTTAGATAGGTGTAATTCGCACATTAATCGTTCATTCAATTTATCTGCTATCTTGTAGCATCGCATATAGGCCCCGTTGTGGGGACATGGGTAGGAACGGGGGAAGTAGAGGAAACTCGCAATAATGCAAGAGCACACAAGTTGATTTACCCAGCTGAAGGAATTTCGTCCTGCGCTACTGCAGTTATCTGTCTCATGACTCCTTGGTTTGATAGAAAGAGAAAGACGGATACCAGAAGCAGACAATATAGAACGAAAGAAATCAACGCCAAATCAGACATCATTTCCTCTTTCAACAACTCAGGTTTTCTTGAACTCATCGACCATCGCGTTTAGTTCGTGTTGTTTGTAACAACCCACACAGTAACCCCAGTCAAAAACACAAGCCAAGCCTACGCTCTCACATGGCTGAGAGGCATCACGTCAAGAAAATAAGAACACATTTCGACGAAAAGATAAAATGGCAATCCTAAAGTATAGGATAATGGTTATGGTGTAAATCCTCTGTCAGCTAAATGTCCTATTTCGCATGATTGCAACTAGTCTAAGTTGCAGTATTAACGATTAGACCGACAGATAAAAAGCAACTTAATACTGAAGACCGTTTTTAGAATCGCCAAGGTTGACTTTCTTCCTTTTTCTAATTACAAGGCATCTCGTACCCCTTTTATTTTCGTATCTTTCATCCAAGAACGTAAAGATAAAGTATTAAAAGTGTTAATTCTATCTTCTGTTTACATGACTGTGAAACTGATCCCTCATTATCATGGTATATGATGGCGTTTTACAGCGGGATACAGAGAGGAACCCCAGAACAGAAAAGTAACTGGAGGGTGTTAACACTGTGGAATGCGGATCTTCTCACTTTTACCGTCCAGTGAAGTTGGCTGGGTATGTAGCGCGCATTTTGAAGATGAGAAATTTTGCAAAATTTAATTTGAAAACCCGAAAAGAGGAAAATTGGGAGACAGGGCTTATGTGTGACCAAAACATTAAGTATTTTCTGATGAAGTAAAATGTGGGAATGTGAACAGAAATTATTTAGCTCAGCATAGCTCGTGTTTTGGGGTTTTATGAAAACGGTAATGGAACTTAGTGTTCCATAAAAAACTGCCAGGATCTTGACTGATTGTTTATATATATATATATATATATATATATATATATATACACATACGTAGGCCTCTGCTCCACTGGGTTAAATGGCATCTCATAGTTTGTGTCAATGAATAAGCAAAATAACTTCAGTCACAGTCTGGAACCTTAAAACAATACAAGTACAAAATCATACACTCTTTACAGTTTTCCGCATTTACTTTGCCTGAACAGCGGATTCACGCGTTTCATCACATTTTGTTTGTCTATACGCCGGTAATACAAGTCCCCACTGGTACTTTGCCTATATGCAGCTCATTCAGATGGTTTATTTACTTCTCTTTCTATACGCAGCTGATGTACACTACATTTTTCTTGTTGTGTCCACAAAGCTGATACACACGTTTTATCCACTTTCGCTGTGTCTGTTGGCAGCTGATATACATAACTCATCCACCTTGCCGTGTCTGAGACACAGCTGATACACGTTTCTTTCTAATTTTTATCTCTATACGCGGCTATTCATACATTTTATCCTGTTCTGGTGTGTCTGTACTCAGCTGATAAACGTGTTTCATCCCTCTTGTTGTGCTATACAAAGCAGATACGGACATTTTTCCACTTATCCTGTGTGTGTGTATACACAGTTCATACACACTCTTTTCGCCCTCTGGGTCTCTCTATACACTGCTGATTCATACATTTTATCCACATTCGCTGTGTTTATTCGCAGCTGATATACATGTCTCATCCTTCTTGTTGTGTCTATACGCAGCTGAGATACGCCTTTTTCCCCCTGTGCCTATACGCAGCTGATAAACACGTTTCCACGACTGCTGTGTCTATAAGCAGCTGATTTGCACCTTTCGTTCCCACTTGCCATGTCTACTCGCAGCTGATATGCAGTTACCACCATTTGTGTATCTATAGGCAGATAATACACACGTTTGCGCCGTGTGTTTCTGCGTGCATGTGAGGTAGGCTTTTATGCCCTTCCTGTGTCTGTACTCAGCCGCACACACTTCCACGTTTGCTACTACATTTTTGACGCCTGCTCTCTCAGTGTGCATTTCGTGTGTACGTTTCCACCCTTTGCGTCTAAACCCATTGGAAGTACACCGATTTTCGCTCTTGTTTTCACTATAGGCCACATACATCTGTTTTACGCGCTTCAACACGTCACATTCCGTTTATTGTTGTGTACACAGGCACATGATATACATGTTTCTACTCCATTGTTTCTGAGCCTGTACCCTCTACCATTTTCTCAGTCCTTTTTATCATCCTCCAAATAGAGATCAGAATATTGTTTGTTTTTGTAGCTTTATCTTAAAATATGTGCATTCGTCTTTGCTAAATAAGGCTCTCATTTCCGTCACTCTCGTGGATTTCACTGGATGTTCATTCGACAAAGAAACAGACGCTATCCAAAAAGTAAATTTAAACATTGCTTTGTATTTGTCATGTAGTCAAGAAATTCTCCTCTTTTTATGAAACACAACTTTTTATCACTGCGTCTCTGATTGTGCTACACACCATCCATGTTCTGAATTAGATTAATGAAATCATCAACCTTCACTATGTTTCTTAATGCCTCCCTTTAATATTATCTTTACATTGGATCTAAGCCACGCAATGGTCTCTTTAGAATTTTCGCCCAACGTTTTGAATGTTTTGTATTACTAGACACTTTCCAAATTCTCGTAGTATTTACTACATTTCATTACCATGTATAGCTATTCCTCTGTGTTATATCTGGGAATTCCCTCCCTGTAACATATCCGGACGTCACCTACACCGGTACCGGCAGGCAAATATAGTATGTAAGCTTATATCATCTAGGCAAAGGCACAAAGCTATATTAATCTATCCAGTATAGGGTATGTACTACACAGCTTATAATTTAAATAAATAACGAGATTATGCACAAACCCCATTCTCCCGCGCTCCGCTGCATCCATAGCTGGAAGCGATGCAGATAACTGATCCGATATTGCAGTATCGATTCGTGGCGGTTTCGACTGCATCAGAAATGATGGTACACAAACGATGATAATTTAAGAGAATATATACAAACGAGCCAGTGGTGCAATCGTACATACATAAGTTATGTTTATACTCATTAAGGCGTATATGTATTATATCTGATAAGTTGCTTATAGTGTGTGTGACTGAATATATTAGGACCCTGCTTTTTCGGCAGGTTTATTCGTTCATTTATCTTGTAAAAAGTTTACGTTTCAAACGTTGCCATTGTTGTGATTGTAGTGTTAAAATGCTGGATCCAATGCACTGCTCAGTGCGTAAGCATATTTGTATCTTAAATCGATCCTGTAGCCTTCGAGTGACAATCCGAAAACCAAATGTTAGTCTATACTTGGATCCTCTCCTGTACCGAAAGAATTAAGGAGTTAGTATATATAAGCCTATGCACAACGCCCTTCTTTAATTATCTCATAACCGTATAACTTAGAGAAAAAGTGTATTTTGAAAAAATGTATTGTATTCTTCTTTACAGGATTTTGTCCTACTAACTTTATCTTTGCCAAATATTTTACTTTTCTACGCTTCAGATTCTCATGCAGCTCGTCATGTAAAGTGTCCGTTCTTTGTCCTACTTTAAATGAAATTTAAGCATTTTAGTTGATTTCCTCAATGTAAAATTTGATGAAAATCTGTTGAACAATTTTCGAATTGCTAAATTTGTATAGAAATACGAAAAAACCATTTCATGACACGCTTCGCAGAATTGCCAAAGCGCCAAAAAGCCGGTAATGAAATACAGTGACTTATCAAAAAAAGTTAGTTATTTGAGTAATGCATTTTATAATCCTTTCCCAGACCCGATACCCACCAGATTTTATAAGTGATTAACTTCTTATAACTGAAGTAAACGTGTGCTGTCCTCCTGTTTGATCAAAAGCAACGATGCTGTAAATTGCAAAGCAGACCTAACCTTGACACTACGTTGAACAAAGTGATCAGTTTCACGCTCCGATCTCTTTAACCCTAAGACAGATCCCATTTGCCTTCCTCCAGATCAATGTGAACGTCGCAGGCAACCAGCCTTCTTAAAAAAACTGCTTGTTACTTCCACGCTCCTTACTCATTCACGGTTTAGGTCACAATCTGTTCTTGCTTCTACCCATCAATTTGTGTTTAATAACACTGATCTAAGTCAAAAACTAGCATTGATGAAATAAATCTTTTATGGCTATTTCATGGGTGCTGAACATGAATATGATATTAAGAATTGTTGTTTAGCTCTTGTTTCGAAGATACAGGAGGCTGCATTCATGTACAGTGCGTTCCGATTTCAAATTAGGGTTTGAGTCATAAATGACAATCACGGGTGACTAACGCTGCAACTAGTGTACATGATAAGGTCATAAATCACGGGTGACTAACGCTGTGACTAGAGTAAGGTCACATGATAAGGTCATTGCATCAGCCGCCAGACAGTGCCTCAGTTTAAGTCTGTAGAAGGGCAGGTTTAGGACAGGATGTCTCCCTCTTGTGTGAACAGTGCAGACCTATTCTGTTACGTGTGTGTGGGAAAGTGCCGTTAACGTCACAGAGGTGCTCTATAATGCCTCTGATCGAGAAAGCCTACCATCTGTACTTTGGGTGTAAACTTGGTGACCAAGACATGAAGTGGACGCCGCACATTGTGTGCAAATCGTGTGCAATACGTCTTGGAAGCTGGATAAATAGTAAGGGAATGGCAATGCCGTTTGCCGTTCCAATGGCGTGAAGGGAATCCTCAAACCACAGCAGTGACTGCTACTTTTGCTTGACACCTCCTATGGCAAGTGGTATGAACAGAAAGAAGAGGAAGAGAATTTACTATCCAAATACATGTATACCCTCTGCCATCAGACCTGTGCCTCATGGGGAAGATCTGCCCGTGCCGGAGCCACCAAAAGAATACAATTTAAATTCGGAAATGGAAGAGGAAGACACGGAGGAAACAGGACCTCACGAAGAAGAACCTAAAGATACAGACTTCCAAGGTCAGGCATCTGAGTCGCCTCACATACTTACACAAAACGAACTGAATGATCCAGTACGCGATATGGAACTGCCAAAGGTAAAGACCGAACTGCTAGCATTCAGAATGAAACAATGGAAATATCTGGATAAAGGCGTGAAAATAACTCTGTATCGTTATCGCCAAAAAAAATCTGGAAGAATTCTTCACCATGGAGGGAACTCTAGTGGCATGCAAAGATGTGGATGGCTTGTTCAAGGCATTAAACTTGAGCCACTGCTCAGATGAATGGAGGCTGTTCATAGATTCCCCCAAAGTCAGTCTTAAAGCTGTTCTTCTGCACAGTGGGAATGTGTTACCTTCCAGTCTTGTTGCACATGCATTTGTAATCAAAGAAAGTGATAATAGCATAAAGCAGTTACTGCAATACATAAAGTATGATACATACAAGTGGAACATTTGTGTGGACCTGAAAGTCATTGCACTTTTGCTTGGACTGCAGCTCGGGTACACTAAATTTCCTTGTTTCCTGTGTCAGTGGGACAGCAGAGACAAGGTACATCACCATGTCAAAAGGATATTGCCACTTTCTGAGTTATCATCTGGACTTCTTTTCGGAGAACTGTGGTTTTGTGAGTGACGAGCACGGTGAACGTTTCCACTAGGACTTGCAGGAATGGAGGGCAGATACAAAGGGAAATGGAGCCCAACAGTGTTTACTGATTATTGCTGGACCTTGATGCGTGATTCTCCTAATTTGACGTTCAATAGGCAGGCGAAGAAGGCCCGACTACACTAGAGCTATACGCAACCTTGAACTTATGACGTAGTACAGGTCAGTGATGACAGCTCGAAACCCGTAGCTAATGAAGCATTTTTATTGTGTTATTGTGTTCAGCACCTCAATTTACATAAGAATTGGCACATTTCGTTTCTGCTAGTCGCAAAAAGTGAAATTTTGTATATCAGTGTAATTTTCTTTCCAATTCTTTTATCTATTATCTGTACAGTTTGTTCCCACCAGTTATCTCAGGCCCCGCATGTTTTCTATAACTTATTATCACATTTATTCCAGTTAGAGTCTTACTTGTATTTTTATTTCTACTTCCATCTTCTTTGTTACGTATTTTCACGGCTCTAAGGAATTTCATCTCTGCAGCATGCATCCATCCTTCTAAAGAAGGATGGATCCAAGCTGCAGAGATGCTTCTTACCTGTACTCGAGCAAAGAATATTATCTCATACTTCAAAATCTTCCTTATATCATGAGCAAATGAAGCCTGTAAACGTAAAATGTGTGTGTACATATACGATATAGTGTGGTTCTGACGTAAGGTATAATGCCGATTAGTTTACTTTAATTGCTCTGATCTAATTTCCAGTACATAAAGTTCCTCAAACTTATAGCTGTAGGCTTATTACGTGTAAGTTAATTATTTATTTCTGCATACCTGTCAAGTGTGAAAGATGACTGGGGAAGATAATTGCAGGACATAAATGAGAATCATAGAGGCCCAAAAAATATCATCGGACGGAAATAGACTGGATTTCGGTGTTCTGGTGTAGATGGAATATTATAAAATTCGACCGTGGATGTGGAATACTTTTATATGACTCATGATAGGGAAGAATGGTCGTCTGTTGTAAACACGGCTTTGCACCTTTGGCTTCTGTATAGCGTCGACGGTAGATGACTGAATTGTGGGTATGGAGAAATATTGGACTGATACTGACAGAGTAAAACAGAATTGCTCGAAAACAATTATGTTCCAGTGCCAGTTTGTCCACCGTAAATCCGACCGAATACTAAGTACCTGCCATGGCATTTCGTACGCTATCCGATAAACGATCTGTGGGATTCATGTCTAATATTCAAGGATAAACACACTACTTTATTTACAAATACTTATAACTTCTTGTTTGAGCAAATCACCAATGTGCCATAAAATAATGTATATTTGTTATTACTTTATTTCAGAAATGTAACCAATTCGCACATAGTTGTGCATACTCAGTAGCTTGATGAACGTCTGTAACAATGCACGTAACATAAAAGCGACAGGCCTGCATGCTGTCGTATTACAGCAGAGGAAATTATTCTGATCTCACTGTCGTTATTGTTGATTCTACTGGATGTCTCACTAATATTTTTGTTCATTTCATTTAAAGCTTTAGACAAATGTGGAAGGCACAGAAATTAACTTTATTCCTACAAAACCAAGACGCAGTTTGCTTGATTACGTGTTGAGGACAATGCTATGCTATAATATATATTTGACACATTTTATCATCACTATCAATAGTGAAAAAGTTTTTGCTAAATTTTTCAGTCACCATCTGTTGGTTGTCGTACTGAATCCATTATTAAAAGCGGCGTTCCTGTAATCATAAAGAATATATTACGCACTCCTTTTTTAAAAGTATCTTTATATCGGTATGAGAGCAGCTAAGAAACATGGAAATTGATCCGGGTTCTGCAGTATGCAGTAGTTCTACTGTTACCTCATACATTAATGTAAATGAATGAAACATTGTGACATGATTCAGTATTTAAAGAAACCGAGCAGAAAGATCGGATAACCCAAAGGGGGTGCGCTGGTGAAACATGGTAAAGTGGTGCGAGTTTGAGCTTATAATGGGCAGTATCCAGAGTATCTCTCTGATAATTATGCAGACTAAGTCTCACACAAAAGGGTTTGTATATGCGACGGGTAGATGTATTGATAAGAGAGGCCAACTACATTTTGTGCATACATCTGTCCCAGTGGACACAGGAGACAGCTGAGTAAGTAAAGCACATGCTACTGCTTCTTTGTTTTATTGAACTTAACGAACAGTTGGTAAAGTAACTTGTCTCCCTCTTTCCTCTCTAAAAATCTAAAGATGAAGGGTACAACACTGTATTTTACCTATTCTTTACGGTTATGAAACTTGGTTTCTAGCCCTAAGGCCCTGCATCGAGCACTTAAAAATGGGCTACATGATCAGCAATCCTTATATTTGCGGGCCGCAAAAGTGTTTTTACTGATAACAATGGTAAGTTAGATTATAACCTGTTAGCTATTAAAATAATATCGATATTTTAGCGCTAATATATAAGCGGCAGGAAACGATTAGACGCTACCGGCCTGCTCGTTAACATGCAATGGCTTCATAAGGGTAGTAAACATTTTTCTTTCTACAAATCTCAGACGAGCAGGAACTAGATTTCACACGACGGAATTTGGTCGAAATTCGCATGTTGAACGTCCCGGCTCAGGTGAATAACAAGAGGCATGTTCATAGTTTCTTATAACAGAGTGCCGAAGGGAGTACGTATAGGGAAAGAGTGAGAAAAGAAGCAGAATGATGAATAAAATAAAAAAAAATTTCAACAGATTGTACGATTTCCAGGGGATGTAGTACGCGTGATGGGAATTAAAAAAGTTTATAATATTGTAGTGGGAAAAACTTTAGGAAGACACCAATTGGGAGTTCCAGGTTGGGGTGACAAGGTAAAAGCGCTTTTCGCAATTTTGCGAATGTGCCTAATGATACAAATATTAGGCGGTGTAAGGCCCTGTCGCTGGGTTCCTAATATCCCAAGCTGTGTAAAGGCATGTCACTTGATTCCTAACATACAAAACTATGGAGGTCTTTCATTGTGTTCCTAAAATACCCAGATATATAAAGTCCTGTCACTCTTTTACTAAAAGAGTTTTGTAGAGGACGGTCACTCTGTTCCTACAGTAGTCAGATGTACAAAACCCTGTCACTTTTTGCCTAAAATACAGATTAAATTTGACAGGAATTTAAATTAGAGGGCAGAAAAGATTCTGGAAAGAGCTTTTGGATTTTTCCAATTACATAACCATATGCAGCGCTGTACAGACTTGTGAAAATTGTTCCTTTTTAAAAAGAAGTTAGGAAGATTTAGAGTCCGTTTTAATAAAGAAAAACTCAACGATTTCTTAAAATTCATGGTCACTCTCTTTTATGCTGTGACATGATAAATGTCAAAAGAACATGTTTATAAGTTTGGAAGAAGAATTTAATCGCATACACTTTTCAAATGGGAGCGTCAGGGGGGGGGAATGGGTAATGGATTTATTGGAAGATATCTAGGTATAATTCTGCGTTTTCGAGAACCCAGTTAATTGCTAGGACGAGTGGAATCAATCGTCCACAAATGAGTCGTTTATAACCTGTCGTGAGGGAAATTATAGATTACCACAAAATATATGATTCCCGTCTTCACAACACGGTTGAAACTAAAGGTAGCATGTAGAGTAGAGATTTATTAACCCTTTACATCTCCCTGGTTAGTATGCCTTCCACCTACTGTAGCATTAAGGAACTCTTTTCCCACATAGTGTATTTGTGTGTACATGCCTTATGATTCTTAAACTGATTGCTCCCTGCTTGTTAATGGAATCACACTTTGTTCTTTGTGAGGTAGGGACAGACTATTTATACATATATATTCTTTATAGAAAAGGTCGTGCCATGGACCAGGCGCTTAGTCCCCGCCCTCTCACCGCGCAGACCCTGGTTCAATCTCGGGCCATTCTGATTTAGATTTATGGTGGACAAAGTGGCACTGGAACTGCTTTCTGTCCTACTCAGTCGGTTGTCCTGTATCATTCCATTTATTCCATCTGTACAATGTCATCTTAAAACTACCCTGACCAAAACAGCAAGTGGGTGAAGCCTAGGGAGCGTTAAATACGTGTACAACACTGCTTTCCGGATATCGGGGAGCACTGGATACAGAATACTCTTAAATCTTTTAGTCTTTTAACGTGCTAATATTTTACACTGATAAGAAACTTCGATGACATTACCTTCCAAACTGTTTTTCACAATAGGAGATACGCGTGTGAACATGACTGTTACTGCAGAAAGCGCAACCGTGTAGCTGGTTTCTTCATTCTACCATTTCTCACATTTGCGCTAAAGCGCATAAACAGTGGTAAGTTTCTTATACCACGGAGGAACATTTCTGCCTCGGCTGCACTTCTGCATTTATGAAGTTCGTCCAGCTGCAGCTAGAAAAGTTTTGTTAGTTTAGCACAGTCATGAATCCCTTAGGCTTTAGATTATACCACAGATGACAATATTTTGTTTCTCTCATATGCACCGCTACGACACATAGAATGCAGCCTGAAGCTAATGCTGTGTGCGGGCCTTTTAAGCTACGTTTTGAATAAGCAATTTGCATTTTCCAAGAAAGTAATCATGTTCGCCCGATATAGAATCAGCATGGTGTTGTGTAATTTTTTTCATCTACATATTTTAGAGTTGTCATTCCTCTAAATGGAATACTTCGATTTCAGCCTTACAAAGTGTGGCCTTACAGATAATAGTATATCTTGTGATAATGATACTATTCTATCGCTTCCCACCGATCACCAAGATCCTTAAATTCTCGCTGTTAATTGCAGACAAATTTTTCCTTTCAAGTATCCAAGTGCTTTGGCAAATAATTTGCTCACTGTATGAGTGCATTTCAAATTTTGGCCACTCATCGGTTACAGTCGACAAATATACACTCAACAAAGTGTTTAAAAGAACAAAACGGAAAATCCTAAATAACATTCCAGTAAAAAAAAACAGACAAACAAAACATTTTGGTAACGAAGAAAACAGAACACGAAAACTGCGTGAGTCTGCACAAGCCTCAAAAAGCGCTTGTGTGAATGTCTTCTTACCAAAACGTTACTGTTTGTTTCCACGCCTACGTATTTTTTTTTACCAGGTGTCGATTCATGCAGTGAACTATTCAAAGAAGACTAAATGCACTGTTCCCACCTTTCGCTGTGGGATCACGTGTCGTATACAAGTAAACCACCGTCGACATGAGTTCTCCCATCATGAAATTCAGAATTCAGCCCCCACGGTCAACTTTTTCCTTTGCTACATATTCAAACACTCCATACTTCAGAATTTATTCTTTATCAATTCCTAACCCTCTACCTCTACCTGATGATAGCCGTAAATAAGGCCGAAACGTGTCGCACTAAGTAAAAATTAACTATTAAAATTTGAGTTGTGAACGACGGTTTGCGTACTGCATTGTTTCATTTTCTTTCTAGATTTTTTTTTTGTGTTTGTTTAAACATCCGAACAACCGACAGATACATATTACTAACTTTTCCTGCTGCCCATTGTTTGGGATCAGGAAGACTCAGGCAAGCGTTGGTTTCCCCAGGCAGGTGGTCGGTTTACACGCGCAGTAAGTACATCTGTAATGTATGGATGGTCCATGATGGACACTCTGCTTTCCGAACCTCTGAGCCCTCTCCCCTGCGCTTTAGGCTACGCACCACTCATCTGTTGGATACGAGCAAGACAGACCCAAGTTTCACACTAGTAATTTGTACTGTACCTACATATATATGAAACACGTGCGAAGAGTTGTGAATAAATGGCAGAACCTTAAAATTAAAAATCTCTTAAAATTTCATATTGGCTATAGAAAGTTTATTGTATAAAGACAATGTTCCATTTCTATCTTGGTTTGTAATAAAGGCTGAAACTGATGGTGGGAATGACAATGAAATCGATTTATGAATAAGATATATTTTTCAGTGACTGCGTCACTTCCATTTTGTACAGTTTATCTAACTCTGCTGACTATTCAAAAAATTGAACCTATTTACGTGTATTATAACTGGTAGCGACAAGCAAGCAGGTTTTATTTTTCCAGAATGTTGATGATGATAAGATGACAGATACGGATGCTAATGATAGTGAAGAACCGTAGTATATGCGCCATGCGAACTGTTGGCACAACCTGTTATTCTCGGCATTTTGTCAAACAGAAGAAAGTAAATTGGCCTTTTCGATAAGATCGAGTATTCAGAGTGAGGCTTTCGCGAACTCGATCTCATATAATTGTGGCTCAGGATAGAGCCGAGTGTCAGAAAGTTTTGAACTCCGTAATAAAAGGCACATTTCCATTGAAGACTAGGAAGTAAACTGGCCATATCAGTGACTGTAAAGTTCTGGATAAAGGTACACAGTAACCTACTATTTTATCACCACCACACTATGAGGGATAAGATTTCAGTTTGTTCGCAACGAATTTCGAGATAAATCTATTACATTTAGTTACCTTCTAATTTTGCAGGTCTACGTACAGCTTGTATCTCTTAGCCGAACTCCTTTGTTTAACGACCTGGAAGTAGGAAATATGTTACTACCCATTATTTTACCCTGCCCCAAGTATTTAATATTTTATTTTGCAGAAAAGTATCCGCAGTTTTTTCTTCTTTCAGAGTAAAATATCGTTAGTCACAAACGCGCACCCACGATATGTATTTGTACATGAGAAGGGGACTTAGAACGAGATCCAAAGGAGACATTTTTCTGGGGGGG
>Ga0268261_10000606_pt1 | contig 22844 bp, 15 predicted proteins | sample TergutNc150P1_FD_190353 | JGI IMG/M metagenome (GOLD analysis project Ga0268261, IMG submission 190353) | Nasutitermes corniger P1 segment gut microbial community from laboratory colony in Florida, USA - Nc150 P1 (SPAdes) (version 2) | ecosystem: Host-associated > Arthropoda: Insects >...
TTTCTACGTTTTTGATTTTGTTGATTTTTAAAGGTGTTAATGATAAAGATACTAAAGTAGCAATTTTATCTCCAACTTTTAAATCTGTTTTTCCTTCTAAAGCAGAACCGATTTCTTTAACTGTTCCGATTAACATACCACCAGATCCAGTTACAGGGTTTTGTTGTTTCCCTCTTTCATCAACGATTTGCATAATTCTTTGACCGATTTTCTCAGCATCATGACCTTGTTCATTAGCAATTTGCGTAAATGAAGCAGAATCGATATTTAAAGCAATAACATCAATTAAGATCTCATTGTCATAAATGTTCATATCATTATCAATTTTAGTTGCTGGTTGTGGTAAAACACCTTTTGGTTCAATTACACGGTGTGTTCCGTATTTATCTCCTTGTTTTTGCATTACAAAAATCTCCTTTAAATTAAAATTTCTTTAAATCAGATGCTACTTCAACTTTAGCTCCTGTTTTTTCTAATACTTCTTCTACACTTGATTCTTCTGCTACTTCAACTAATTCTAAGTACCCATCTTTTACATTGAATACCGCTAATTCAGTAACAATCATATCAACAACACCCTTACCAGTTAATGGTAATGTACATTGTTCAAGTATTTTGATATTTCCTTTAGATGTATGTTGCATTGAAACAATAACTTTGTTTGCACCAGTTACTAAATCCATTGCACCACCCATACCAGGAACCATCTTTCCAGGAATCATATAGTTGGCGATATTTCCATATTGATCAACTTCTAATGTTCCTAATACAGTTGCATCGACATGTCCACCTCTAATTAAGGCAAACGAATACGATGAATCAAAGAAAGCACCATCATTGGTAATCCCTACTGGTTGACCACCAGCATTGGTAATGTTTGGATTAGGTGTTTCATCTTGTCCAAGACCTCTTAATCCAACAAAACCATTCTCTGATTGTAAGGTTACGTTAACTCCTTCAGGTAAGTAGTTAGCTACTAATGTAGGAAGTCCGATACCCAAGTTAACAAGTTGTCCATCTTGTAATTCAAGAGCAACTCTTCGTGCAATTCTTTCTTTTGCATCCATTACTTAGTTCCTCCTTCTAATACATAGTTCACAACTACTCCAGGAATCGTTACGCTATTAGGATCGATATGATCCACTAACTCATCTGTTTCAACAATCGTAATCTTTCCAGCTAATGCCATTAGTGGATTGAAGTTGATTGTTGTTCCAAGTAAAGTAGAGTTACCTACATGGTCAGATTGATTAGATTTACAAATTGCTAAGTCACCTTTAATTGCTTTTTCTAATAAGAAATCTTTACCATCAATGTTAATGATTTCTTTACCTTCAGCAACTAATGTTCCAATCCCAGTTGGTGTTAAGACACCACCTAATCCAGAACCACCTGCTCTAACTTGTTCAGCTAAAGTTCCTTGAGGTGTTAAGATAACTTCGATATCATTAGTCGCCATCATTTGACCTACTAATGGATTTAAACCGATATGAGATGTAATTAAAGTCTTACATTGTCCATTCTTAATAATTTTCCCAATACCAGATTCTTCGTATCCACCATCGTTACATACAAGTGTTAAATCTTTAACACCTGATTCCACAACCGCATCACAAATCATCTGTGGTGTTCCATTAGTCATGAATCCACCTACTAGGATAGTCATTCCATCAAACAATAAATCTTTAATTTGATCTTTTGTGATTATCTTATTCATTATTTTAAACCTAACATTTCTCTAGCTTCCGCTGGAGTTGCGATTTCTCTACCTAATTCTTTTGCTAATCTAGTTACCTTAGCAACTAAATCACCATTAGATTCCGCAAGAACACCTTTTTCTACATAGATGTTATCTTCTAAACCAACACGTACATGTCCACCCATAACGATAGTTAATGCTGCAATGTGGAATTGGCTTCTACCAATACCAGCAGCTGTCCAAGTACAGTTAGATGGAATAGAACCAGCCATGAATACTAAGTCTCTTGCTGTTGCAGAGATACCACCATTTACACCCATAACAAAGTTAAAGTGTAAGTTTTCATCATGAATTAATCCTTTTTTGTGAAGTCTTAAAGCCATGTCAATCATACCTTTATCGAATACTTCACATTCAGGTTTAACGTTGTATTGTCTCATTTGCTCAGCAAATTCAATGATCATGTTTTCAGTGTTTACGAAGACATCGTCTCCACCGAAGTTACAAGTACCACAATCTAAAGTAGCCATTTCAGGTGATAAAGATACAGGTTGTAATCTTTCTTCACTTGACATACCAACCGCACCACCAGTAGATGGTTGTACGATTACTTCAGGTACTTCTTTATTGATCGCATCAATAATATTTTTATAAATTTCTTTTGATTGAGAAGGTGTTCCATCTTCTTCACGTGCATGCACATGAATGATAGATGCTCCAGCTTCATAACAAGCTTTAGCTTCTCTTACAAACTCTTCAATTGAGTAAGGTACTGCAGGATTATGTTCTTTCGTTACTTCTGCTCCTGATATCGCAGCAGTAATAATTAACTTATCCATTATTTACGTTTTTTATCCTTAGATACTAAACAAGTTCCACTCGCTACACAAACAACGATTGGTTCTTCTAAGAAATCACAAGCACTATCGTTAATATCAGGACGAGGTACGATAACTTTACGAGCTTCAAATTTCATCTTTCTAGAAGTGTTTCCTTCACTCTCGATATATCCGTAAGCTTCGATATAATCTCCAGCGTATACAGGTGCTTTGAACTGAACATCATCATAAGCAACGAACAATCCTTCGTCACCATCTTTTTTAATTAATAATTCAGTTGCAACATCACCAAATAATCCTAACATTCTAGCACCATCTACTAGGTTTCCACCATAGTGAGCATCATGACTAGACATTCTTAAACGAATTAATGATTCAATTTTTTCTGCCATTACAATTCTCCTTAACTGTTATTTTTTTGCTTCTTTAGCTGCTTGTAAATCATCAGCTAACTTTGGTAATACTTCAAATAAATCTCCAACGATAGCGGTATGTGCTACATCAAAGATAGGTGCTCCCTTATCTTTATTGATAGCGATGATATACTCAGAACCATCCATACCAGCTGTATGTTGAACCGCTCCAGAAATACCACATGCGATATATACTTGAGGTCTAACTGTCTTACCAGTTTGTCCAACTTGTTTGTTTTTCTTTAACCAACCAGCATCGATAGCTGCTCTTGATCCCGCAACTTCTCCACCTAATTGTTTGGCTACTTTTTCTAATAATTCGAATCCTTCTTTGCTTCCGACTCCACGTCCACCAGCAACGATGATATCCGCATCACTAATATCAACACCTTCTACGATTTTCTCAACGAATTTACCTAAAGTAACATTGATATCCGCATCAGTAATATCTACTGGGAAGTTGATGATTTCACCTTTTCTGTTTGCATCCTTAGCATTCTTAACCATAACACCTGGTCTTACCGTTGCCATTTGTGGTCTATGGTTAGGACAAATAATTGTTCCGAATAAGTTTCCACCAAATGCAGGTCTAGTAAACCATAATAATTTTGATTCTGGATTTTCCGGATCTACTTCTAAGATAGTTGCATCCGCAGTTAATCCAGTCTTACATCTAGCAGCAACTCTAGGTCCTAAATCACGACCGATAGTAGAAGCTCCTACTAATAATCCATCTGGTTTAAACTCTTGTACAACAGCACTCATTGCTTTTGTATAAGGCTCAGGAATAAATGTTTCTAATCTTGGGTTATCAACAACGATAACTTTATCACAACCGTAAGCGATCGCTTCATGAGCTAATCCACTAACGTTATGTCCTAGTAAGATACCAACTACTTGGTAACCTGGAGTTTTTTCTTTTAACTTACATGCTTCTCCAATTAACTCTAAAGAAACATCCATGATTTTATTCTTTCTTTGTTCAATAAAGACATAATAGTCTTTTGCTTCACTAATTTCGTACATCATTATGCCTCCTAGATTAAATGTCTTTTCTTTAATTCATCTACGATTAATTCAGCTGCATCACTTGCTGATCCTTCAAATGGTTCAGTCTTAGCATTCGCTTCTTTCGTAAATGTTTTCTTAACTTTAGTAGGTGATCCTTTTAACCCAATGTTAGCCATATCAACTACAATGTCATCACAATTCCAAGTAATGATTTCTTTTTCATAAGCATCCACAATACCAGGAACACTCATATAACGAGGTTTATTCATCTCAGTTAATGTTGTAATTAAACAAGGTAAAGAAGCTTTAACTTCTTGGTATCCTTCTTCAAATTGTCTATGAACGATAATATGATCCTTAGTTAAAGAAGTAATCTTCTCAACATAAGTTACATGAGGAATATTTAACTTCTCAGCTGTTTGTGGTCCTACTTGTGCAGTATCTCCATCAATCGCTTGACGACCCGCAATAATTAAATCATAATTTAATTTCTTTAAGGCACCAGCTAATGTTTCAGAAGTTGCCCAAGTATCCGCTCCCGCAAATCTAGCATCTGAAATTAAGATTGCTTGATCAGCACCCATTGCTAGAGCTTCTCTTAACATTCTTTCAGCTTGTGGTGGTCCCATTGTTAAAGCAACAACGTTAACCCCATACTTTTCTTTTAATTTAAGTGCTTCCTCTAACCCTGCTTTATCATCAGGATTCATAATTGATTTAACACCATCTCTAATTAGAGTTCCAGTTTCATAATTGATTTTAATCTCAGTTGTATCAGGAACTTGTTTTAATAAAACGATAACATTCATCTTGTTCAACTCCCCTATTTAAGTAAATTAGCTGAGATAACCATTCTTTGTACCTCAGAAGTACCTTCGTAAATTTCTGTAATCTTAGCATCACGCATCATACGCTCTACTGGATATTCTCTTGTATAACCGTATCCACCAAATAACTGAACCGCTTTAGTTGTAACTTCCATTGCTGTTTCAGATGCGAATAACTTAGCCATAGCTGCTTCGTTAGAATATGGTAACTTCATCGCTTTGTTTACCGCAGCTTTATATACTAATAATCTACTAGCTTCTACTTTAGTATTCATATCCGCTAATTGGAATTGCGTATTTTGGAATGCAGAAATAGATTTTTTAAATTGTTTACGTTCTTTTGTATAAGCAACTGTTTGATCTAAAGCACCTTGTGCGATACCTAAAGCTTGAGCTGCGATACCGATACGTCCACCATCTAAAGTTTTCATAGCGATTTTAAATCCGTCTCCCACTTTACCTAATAAGTTTTCTTTAGGAATACGACAATCTTTCATAATTAACTCAGTTGTTGCAGAAGCTTTAATACCTAACTTCTCTTCTTTTTTACCAATAGAGAATCCAGGAGTATCATCTTCAACGATAAATGCTGAGATACCTTTCGTTCCTTTTGATTTATCAGTCATTGCGATAATGATATAAATTTGAGCTTCCCCACCGTTAGTGATAAAGATTTTAGATCCGTTAAGAACCCACTCTTCTCCATCTAATACAGCTGTTGTTTGCTGACCTGAAGCATCAGTACCAGCGTTTGGTTCTGTTAAACCGAACGCTCCTAATTTTTCACCTTTAGCTAATGGTACTAAGAACTTTTGTTTTTGTTCTTCTGTTCCAAACATAAAGATTGGATTAGCTCCTAGTGATGTATGAGCTGATACGATAACACCAGTTGTTGCACAGTATTTAGATAATGTTTCAACACACATCGCGTACTCTAAATCAGTAGCACCTGCTCCACCGTATTCTTTTGGAAAAGGAATACCTAAGAAACCATATTGTTTTAACTTTTCAACTGTCTCTCTTGGAAATCTCTCTTCTTCATCAATTTTTGCAGCTAATGGTTCAACTTCATTAATCGCAAAATTTTCAAATAATTCTTTGAATAATTCTTGTTTTTTACTTAATAAAAAATCCATATTTTATCCTTTCTTTTGAAGAGTGGTAAGTTTGATCTCTTCATTTTGAATGTAATTAAAGGAATCTTTATTTCGTTTTGAAATTAAAGTAGCTATCTCTCAATAACTATTGTGTAATACCAATCAAAGTTTATAGTCAATAATACTTTTGATAGTATTACCTCCTTTTCACTCTAAATTATAAACATAATTTATATTTATAACAATAAAACATTAGATTATAGTCCTATATTTTTCTTATATAAAGTATCAACTCAACTTATAGTTTATTATCATATGATGTGAAAATTATAACATATTTATATATTTAGTGTACTTATGGTAAAATATTAACACTTCATTAACCATATCATTATAATATTAAGTTATAATTGTCATTTCTATTAGATTAGATAGTTTATAATATTTCTATAAGTAATTTTGAGGTGATTAAGAATATGGATATTAAACAATTAGATTATTTTAGAGAAATCGTTGAATCTAACTTCAATTTATCTAAAGCAGCAAATAAACTACATGTATCACAACCTTCATTAAGTATGATGATCAACAATTGGGAAAACCAATACGGTATTAAATTATTCGTTAAGAAAAACTCTAGATACCATGCTTTAACTAAAGAAGGTGAATACATCTATAATCATGCGATTCAAGTATTAAAGTTACATAATGACTTCCTATACTCACTAGAAGAGATTAAGCGTGGTTTCTCTGGTTCTGTTAGATTAGGTATACCATCTTATATTCTAACGCTACTATTCAATAAACCTATCGTTAATTTCATTTCTTCTTATAGTGATATCAATCTATCTATAATTGAAGATGGTGCTTTAGAATTAGAAAAGAAACTACAACAATCAGAAATAGATATGGCTATCTTATTAGATGAATCTTTAAAAGATACCTTCAATGTTAAACCATTGTTTAAAGATAACTTTGTAGTAGCGATTAATAAAACATTAGTTACCTCTAGAAATACAGAAATTACCTTAGAAGAGTTACAACCTTTAAATCTAATAACCTTTACAGATAACTTCTCAATCTATCATAATATTATTGATATCTTTAAAGATAAATTCCTACATCCTAACATTGCTTTTAGGGCAGGACAATGGGATATAATCTTAGATATCGTAAACAATACTAAATGTTATTCGATTATTCCAGAATCATTAGCTGATCAAGTAACACAAAACAATGTCGTTATTAAGAAGATACAAGGTCTTACAACAACATGGGATATCATCCTAGCAACCGATAAGAATAAGATTAAAACACCTTCTTTAAAGTTCTTAGAAGAATACATGCTTAACTACTTCTCTAAGTATGAACCAATCTCTAGAACAGGTAAGAAAGCAATCAACGTTAAATAAACATACAAAAAGGATATCCGTAAAGATATCCTTTTAGTTTATTCTAGTTTTTCATTTTTCTTTTGATAACGATACTTCCTAATCCTATGATTGTAAATGCTAAACCAAGGAATAGAGGCATATTATCTTGACCAGTTCTAGGTACTCTACCACCTCTCATAACTGTTGTAGTATCTTCTTCAACCTCATATTCACCAACACCACCAGGAGGAGCAGGTGGGAAGTTCCCAAATACCACTGTTTGGTTGTCTTGTGCAAATGTATCATGGTTGATGAAGTATCTAGCTGCATTATCAGGAACAAACATTAAAGTATCTCCTGCATCTAATGCGAACCTTACAGTCATCTTTTGATTAATGTGTTGGTCTTCAGTTTCAGGCCAGCTTAAGCTTGCGACCATAACTAAATCCGCCACCACAAATCCTGGTGCTGTAGATACCTCTACAAACTTATAAACTCTACCAGCTTCAAGATTTCTTTGAATCACACCGTTACTATCAGTAGCAACGTTAGATTCAATTAAAGTAAATCGATTATCTAAGAAATCAATTGTTTCAAAATCTTGATTGAATGGATCTACACCATTATATAAGTAGATATTAAATGTAGCCATTACTGGAATACTTGTATTTGTACCATCTACTTTTCTAATAGAGAAGATATCTGAAGTAGATCTAGGATCCACATGTAATGCATTGTATAACCATGCACTATTTTCACCAATGCCACCAAAGATATATAATTCTTCTTCTGATACTTCAACCCATGTAGAGATAATGTTACCTTGTTCATCTAAGTCAGGTTCACCTGTCTCTATATCATAAGATTGTTGTTCAATGTAGAATCTTACTACTACTTCACCACTATCATTCATAAAGAAGATAATACGTGGATTAACTGTAGGTAAATCAAATCCTGGTGCAGGAATTGTTTCTACTAATTGGTAGATAACTCCTGAAGTTAAACCAGTAAAGTTAACCTTACCTTCTGCATTAGATGAAACTAAAGTATCATCATGTACGAATTCAATGTGATTGATATCAACAGTAGTTAAATCTGTATTAGGTAAAGCATATGTTGAGAATTCAAAAGTAGCATTCGCAATTGCAGGATTACCTTCTTCTGTAGATAGTTTATCCAATACAAAGTCAAACTCAGTTCTAAAGTTAGATAATACCACATGATTGTTAGTATAGCTTACATATCTAGAATCATCGATATCTGTTCCAATTAATTCTTCTAATACATTTTCTACTCTAGTAAAGAATCTAGTATGTACCACACCTTCATAATCTCTATAAATATAAATTTCAATATTTGATAGATCATATCCAGTTGGTGGGGTAGTCTCTACTAAACGATAGATATATCCATGTTGTAGGTCAGTTAATACTAAGCTACCTAATTCATTAGTTTCAGTTGCAGCTGTATTAATTGTTTGTGGATTAGCGAATGTTAATTCACTAATTACTAAAGGACTTGTAAAGTCTAATACTGAGCTTGTTAATGTGAATCCAGCATTTAATGGAACATTTGTTACTCCATCAACTTTCGTTAATTCAAATCCAAATGGTACCATTTCTTTAAAGTTACTAAATGTGATATCTCCATCAGTAGATACATATAAGTATCTAGATCCATTGATGTCTGTACCTTCTAACTCTACTAATGAAGTTTCACCATCTTCAGTTTCTGATTCAAAGAATCTAATTACTCTATTACCTTCATAATCTAAGTAGAAGATAATTGATACATTACTTAACTCATAACCAGTTGGTGCACCAGTTTCAGTTAAGATATAAATATAGTTAGAAGTTAAACCTGTAATTGATACAATGCCTTGCGCATTAGAAGTAAATGTTCTTGTACCAGTATTACTAAATGTTAATGTATTGAAATCAAAGTTACTTGTAAATGTTGTCCAAGGTGTCGCAACACTTTCTAATGTAAAGGTTGCACCTGGTAATGCTGATTCAAATAATCCATCAATCTTAGTAAACTCTAATTCTAAGTCTAATTCTATCTTAAAGTTTGCTAACTCAATACCTTCTTCAGTTACATTTAAGTATCTAGATGCTTCTAATTCATCTGGACTTAATTCATCTAATGAAGTAGAAGTTACTGTTTCTTCACCATCAGTTAATACTGTAGTTTCTGATTTAAAGTATCTAATTACTAATTCACCATCATAATCTAAGTAGAAGATAATAGTGATTCCTTCTGTAGATAAAGCATAATTAGTTGGCGCTTCTATCTCAGTTAACTTATAAACACTTCCAAAAGTTAATCCATCAATAGTAACAGTTCCATCAGAATCTGATAAAATACCATCTTCTGGTGTTATATCTACGAATTGTAGGTTATTAATATTAAATGTATCAATTGTAGCCCATGGTGTAGCTGCTTCTTGTAATGAGAAGGTTGCTCCACCTAATCCTGTACCAAATACACCATCTACTTTAGTTAATGTGAATTCAAATGGATCTACTTGTCTAAAGTTAGATAATCTAATTTCTTCATTCTCTTCTTCATCTACAATTACATTTAAGTATCTAGATGCTTCTAATTGATCTTCATCTAATTCAACTATACCATCAGTACTTGTTCTAAAGAATCTAGTTTGTAATGTACCATCATAATCTAAGTAGAAGATAATTGTGATACCATTGGTTGTTAGACTATAACCAGTAGGTGGCGTTGTTTCAGTTAAACGATACACATATCCTGATACTAAACCTTCTAATGATACTAAACCATTAGTTGCAGAAGTTACAGTGTTTTGAACACCTTCTGTTTCTAAATCTAAATCTACATTAGTAAAGCTTAATTCATTAATATTTAAGTTATTTAATGTAGTCCAAGGAGTCGGTGCACTCTGTAATGAGAATACTGCTCCAGCTAATCCAGTATCATAGATACCATCTACTTTAGTTAATTCAAAGTTGAATGTTAATTCAGTTTTGAAGTTTAATAATTCAATACCAGTATTAGTAACATTTAAGTATCTAGATGTAGCTAATTGATCTTCATCTAATTCAGCTAATCCATCAGTACTTGTTCTAAAGAATCTAGTTTGTAGTACACCTTCATAATCTAAGTAGAATATAATACTAATACCTTCTGTATTTAAAGCATAATGTTCTGGGGCACTAGTTTCAGTTAACTTATAGATATTACCAAATTGTAGTCCAGTAAATGACACTTGACCATTTTCATCAGATGCTCTTGTATATTGAACACCATCTGTTTCTAAATCTAAATCTACATTAGTAAAGCTTAATACATTAACATTTAAGTTATTTAATGTAGTCCAAGGAGTAGGTGCACTCTGTAATGAGAATACTGCTCCTTCTAAACCATGACCAAAGATTCCATCAACTTTAGTTATAGAATAATCAAAGTAAATAACTGTCTTAAAGTTAGATAACTCAATACCATTTGCATTTTCATTTAAGTATCTAGAATTAGTAATATCTTCAACTTCTTCTAAAGTAGTTACATTTTCATCATTAGTTATACTTCTAAAGTATCTAACTACTAATTCACCTTCGTAATCTAAGTAGAAAATAATACTAATACCTTCAGTATTTAAATCATAATCTTCTGGGGCAATAGTTTCAGTTAATCGATAGATATTACCAAATTGTAATCCTTTTAATGACACTAGACCATTTTCATCAGATGCTCTTGTATATTGAACACCATCTGTTTCTAAATCTAAATCTACATTAGTAAAGCTTAATTCATTAACATTTAAGTTATTTAATGTAGTCCAAGGAGTAGGTGCGCTCTGTAATGAGAATACTGCTCCTTCTAAACCATGACCAAAGATTCCATCTACTTTTGTTATAGAATAATCAAAGTAAATAACTTTCTTAAAGTTAGATAACTCAATACCATTTTCAGTTTCATTTAAATATCTAGAATTAGTAATATCTGTAACTTCTTCTAAACCATCATTGCTTGTTCTAAAGTATCTAACAACTAATTCACCTTCATAATCTAAGTAGAAGATAATACTAATACCTTCAGTATTTAAATCATATAATTCTGGTGCACTAGTTTCTGTTAACTTATAGATGTTACCTAAAGTTAAATCTTTTAATGATACTAAACCATTCTCATCTGATTCAATAGATGTTACAGATTCAAACTCTAAATCATTGAAATCGAAATCTTCATCATCTAAATCTAACCATGGTGTAGGGGCACTTTCTAGTGAGAATTCAGCTCCTTCTAATCCATGTCCAAAGATTCCATCTACTTTAGTTAAACTAAAGTCAAATGTTTCTACAATTCTATTATTTAAGAATACTAATGTTGAATTCCCGAATGTACTATTGATATCTTCGATATCTTTAATAGATGTAAATCCATCTTCATCATCAAACTCAACAATCATTGCAACTACTTCATCTTCATAGTTAATATAAACTATGATCGCAAGATTCTCTACCTTATCATAACCAGCAGGAGCTTTAGTTTCTACTATTAAGTAGATTGATCCTGGGTTTAAATCAAAATCAATTTTTCCTTCTTCATCTGATGTCGGTAATGAATTAGCTTCACCAAAACTAAAGTCGTTTAAATCATCTATAGTCAATGAATCTTGATTACGTAATACATCAGAGATAGATGCAGTAGATACATCAAATGTTGCTACTAAGTTTCTATGGAAGATAGAATCTACTTTATGTAATGTAAATTGACCTGGAATTACCTCTTTAGCATTCGCAAACGTTAAAGTTACATTATCTTCAGATAAACTTACATAGTAAGGTGATTCACTAATCGATTCTAAAATACTAACTGAAACAAACTCTTCATCTTCTGTATCTACAGCTTCAGTTTTAGATAAACGAGAAACATGAATAATACCTTCTTCATCCATAAATACAAAGATTGTTTCTTCAGCTAAGATATATCTAGAATTAACACTTGCTTCTTTAATTCTGTAAATAACACCTTGTTCTAATTCACCAAAGTTAATTACACCATTATTATTAATAGTATTAGTAATAGTAGTGTTAATCGCACCATCAACAATTGAAGTATTTGTATTTACAACATAATTTCTATATGTACCTACATTAGTAAATGTATCTGATAAAGCAACTTCTTGCCAGTTGTCACCTAAGATATAAGATTGACTAGATCGTTCTAATGTAAATGATGCATCAACTGGGATATTAGTATTAATAATATCTACTTTATTAATATTGAATGTGTAAGTATCTACTTCACTTCTAAAGTTTCTAAATGTTAATGTGTTGTTTGTTAAACTTACGAAGTAATTAGATACTGGTTGTTCTGTTGTAGTTGTATCTGGATTAGTAATAGTAATTGTTGAAGTAGGGTCAAATACATTTAAGATTCTTTCTTCAGTATCTTCAGTACTATCATTAGCAAATCTAAAGATAATATTACCATCATAATCTTTATATACTAGGATATACTCAGTAGCTAAAGCAAAGTATGTAGGTGCTTTAGTTTCAGTTAAACGATAAATAACTCTTTGTTCTAAGTTATTAATAGTAATAGCACTTGTACTAGAAGTAAATACTCTAGGTTGTCCTTCTACTAATACATTCTCAAATGAATCACTTAATGTAGTAGCATCACTAAAGTTAACTGGATCACCTGTATATCTAGATAATGTGAACTCTACACCTGCAAGAGGAGTAGATTCTCCATATACTTTTACTAAGTCAAAACTATAATCAGTCATAATCTTGTTATTAGAGATTACTACTTGATTACTATCATTACCAAATACACCAGTTACTGTTTGTTCTTGACCTTCTACTGTAGTAGTCGTAGTATAAGATGTATTAGCTACTAAGTAAGGTACATTAGATTCTAAGATAGGATTACCTAATACAAATGATCCATCTTCATTTAATGTATAGTTAATAAATGTTCTAACGATATTTCCACTAGAATCTTTGATAAATGCTAGTCCAATATTTTCAATCTTATAGTAACCTTCAGGTGCAGCAACTTCTCTTAAGAAGTAAATCTTACCTTGAGTTAGGTTATTAAATGTGATAAATCCATTAGCATCTGTAGTAACTGCTTCTCCTAATTGACTAAATGTAGTAGTTTCTAACACTTCATCAAAATTAATAATAAACTCATCACTTGATTGATATAGTGCAAACTGTGCACCAGCTAAACCTCTATCGTTATAAACAGATGATACTTTTCTTAATGAGAAGTTATATGTTTCTGGTTCTACTCTAAAGTTAGACCATACGATATCAGTCGTAAAGTTAGAACCTTCAGTTTTAGGTACTAAGTACTTAGGTGCTTCTGTTAAAATCGCATTAGTATCATTATCTACATACAATGTATGTTTAACACCATTTTCATCCATATAAAGAATGATTGATACATCTGATAATTGATAGAATGCATCTGGAGGTGTAACCTCTCTTAGTTTATAAACAGTACCTTGTAATAGATCTGTATTAGGAATCGTTAAGATACCATTAGTTGTTGATAGAATTGTTCTAGTTGCATTACCATTAGGTATCGCATTAAATCTATTATTAGTGATTACACTATTTAAATCACTTGATAAGATAAAGCTATCTGATTGTAACAATTCAAACTGTGCATTAAGTTTGTTATGACTAATAGAATCTACTTTAGTTAAACTAAATCCATAATGTTCTCTATCTATTCTAAAGTTCGCAAACGTTAAGATATTTAAAATAGGAGTAGTTGTAGAACCTTCTACTGCTTGTCCTGTAACGTTACGTTTAAATGACTTAAAGTAAGGATTTGAATCATCCTTAGCTAATCTTCTTAAATAAGTAGTTTCTACACCATCTACAGTACTTGTTTCTGGTTGAACAAAGATAATATTGATATATCCAGTTTCATCCATAAATACTAGGAATTGTACATTAGGAATACTAAAGAATGCATTAGATGGATGTGTTTCTTCAAATAAGTAAACAATACCTTGAGCTAATGTGATATCATAGATACCTTTTACATTAACAGTCTCATATCCAAATCCTCTAAAGTTATTAATATTAGATAAGACACTATCTAAGTTAGCTAATGTGATATCACGATTAGAACGTGTAATTCTAAATTGTGCATCAATGTTAGGTAAAGCTACATTATCACCATCTACTTTATTAATTCTAAAGTTAAATGGATTATCTCTTTCAAAGTTTAAGAATGTAAAGATATTATTTTCTAATCCACCATAGTAACGAGCTGAAGCAGCTTCATCAGTAATAAATTCTAATACATCACTTCTCATATTCGCAAAACGATAATGTAGTTTTTGATCTTCATCCATATATACAACTAATACATAGTCCGCAACCATATAATGTGGATTATGTGCTTTGGTTTCTATAAATACATAAACAACACCACGTTGTAATGAACTAGTAATCTTACCATTAACGTCAGTTACTAAATCAGTATCATTTAATTGAGTAAAATGACTTGTAGGAATAGTTGTTAGTTTATTAAAGTCAGTAACATTACCAACAACATTTACTTTATGACCTTCTTGTTTTGTATTTAAACGATATAGATTGAAATGTGCTCCTTGTAAAGGACTTAAACTTGGTTTAGCTGTTTCTCCTTCATCAAGTGTGATTGTATCATCTGGCATACCATCTACTTTTAATAAAGTGAAATCATAAGTAATACCATGATAAATTTCAAAGTTTACTGTCGTAATATTTGCATAATTAGGAGTTGTTCCTTCATTACGTTGAATATTTAAACGATCTCTTCTAAAGGCACTTTCATGACCTAATAATCTAAATAGTTCAGTACCTACATTAGCTCTTGTTGCATAATGTCTAGCTTCAATACCATAAGTCTCATATGATTCTAAAGCACCATCAATGACTAATCTACCTAAGTTACGTGCTAAATTAAAGGAGTCTCCTTCCTCATCTTCTTGAGGTGTTATAACTTCAGTTCCACCAGGTGTTTGTGTAGGTGGAATTGTTCTATGAATTCTTTCTGGTGTACGTACATGCCATACATAAGGATGCACACCAAATCTACCTACTGTACCGTATTGTACTAGATAGTAGTGAGTATTAGGATTTAAATACACATAGTCTTGTCCTGCTACTTCTCTTAAAATACCATCAGTACCTGCAGTTAAGATTCTATTACCTAAATTATTAATATCATTTGTTAAATGATAAGTAGTTCCTGGTAATGGAATATCAAAATCAGTATCGATATTCGTTACTTGTAGACGTACTAATTCCTGTCTAACATTATATACACTAAAGTTTACAGTTCTAGTAGTTGCATCAAACACTGTAGTATTTGTTAAGTTAGAAGTACTAGTTAATCCTGTAATAGTACCATCATTATTAACAGTGAATGACCATGGTCCTGCTTGTTCAAACCCATCTCTTCTATTTTCAGTTAAAGTATAAGTTCTACCTGGTATTAATTGTAAGTTAGTTAAAGAAGCAATCTTACCATTTTCATCTGTAACACCAGTGATAGTTTCACTATTTACATTATTTGTTAATGTGAAAGTTGCACCAGCTAAAGGAGTATTTGTTTGTTGATCGTATTTATCTAGATTTAATCTAGGATTTAATACGTTAGTAATAGTATTAGTTACTGTATCTACAAATGAAGTATATCCATCTGGTACATTTACTTCTCTTACTACATTATAAGTAATAGGTTGACCTAAAATATTATATTTGGCCATTCTTACTGGAAGTGGTTGTGCATTAGTAGGTATGAATAATTCATTAAATTTACCATTCCAAGTATTAGATGTCTCTGTTGGAGCATTAAGTACCGCAAGAGCACTAGACCATCCTTGAGTAGTATTAGTTCTACCTACTTCAAATGTAACACTAGTAGGTCTATTCCCATATTTATTATCTAAATCATTCCATACTTTATTTAAAGTAATTTCAGTACCTGGACCTTTACCTGAAGGTACTAAGAATCGTACAGCATCAGATGTAGGTGTAGGTCTAAAGGTAGTCGATTCATGATTACTAATAAAATACCATTGTTCAGGTACAAAGTTATTAGCTTCTGTATTTAATCTAACTTGGTGGGTAATTCTTATTTCTTCACCTACACCTAAGTTAAGGTTAGTTACATTAAATCCATTACCATTAGGTACTATGTATTGAGAAGGTACTGTAACAGGATTTGAACCTACATTATTACGGACAGTATAAAGCGATGCACTCATACTATTTGGTTCTAATATAAATTGATCTCCAACTACATTAGTGAATGTACCATTATTTACAGTCGCAAAGAATTCACGTACTGGCTTTAATAATTCTTGGTGTAAGAAAGCTAATTGAGCATCTGGAATATTAAAGAATCTATCTGCACCTACAGTACCACTAAACTTTGCGGTAATATCAGCAACGGTAACCTCAGGTAAAGTAATATTTACTGCAGTTACCTCAACTAATGTATAATTTGACAATTGATTCGTTGGTGTAGAAGTTGCAAATGTACCATTAGTATTATGTCTATAAGCAAGTCTAACACTAGTATAAGTACCACTACCTGGCCTAATCGTTTGTAATGTTCCATTAGCTAATCTGTAGCCACTTACCGTAAAAGAAACAACTTCATTATTATATGCATATGTGTTAGCTGGTGCATATGACTCAGCTGCTACATTACCTAAACCGATACCAACTACTTCAAAAATTAAATTATTATTAATATTATCAGGTCTAGTTAAACCGTTTTGACCTAATAATTTTTGAATTTCATATAAAGTAGCCGGGAATGTTGAGTTATAATAAATGCCACTTGTTTCTCCCGAAATATATCTTGGAGTTAAACCTGAATTTGAATTTGTGCCAGATTGATCGATATCTCTTGTTACAGTTCTACTTCCGTTATTACCCACGATTGTTCCAGTTGCAACACTTGATGTACCAGTAACTTCACCTATATCGATTACCCCATTACGATTGCGATCTTCTGCACTTGTGATCGCATTAGAGTACGTAGGAACACCATCAGTTAATAGAATCATAATTTGTTGGCGTTGTCTTGTATCACCAGAAGGAGTATCAAATAACTTTGCACCTTCTCTAACACCTAATTGAGTAAAAGTATAGTTAGTAGGTGTTGTAGCTGGTGTAACATTCTTTAACGCATTTAAATTATTTGTTTCGTAAATATCAGCTAAATCTAAAGTTTTTCCAGCAATAATGTCTGAACCGAAAGCAATATGTCCAATACGAATAAGGTCTCTACCTTCAGCTCCCATACCTACTACTAGATTATGTAAATATTCTGAAAAACTCTCAATCGCTTTATCAAGATAATATAGACGAGTTCGTCTAACTCCAGAAGCATCAAGACTAGAACTTGTAACCATCGAAGTTGAATGATCCGCAACTAAAACAATATCAATAGGTATTTCTATTTTTCTAGAGTTACCTCTAATGTTTGTAACAACTTCAAAAAGACCAGGAGTTGTTTCTCTAGCCATTTGTCTTATCGCGAAGTTCTCATTACTTGTTCCTGGAATTTCAAACATAACATAATCGTTTGTAAAGTCCGATGTATTCCATGGTCTTGGTGATGGAGAGGTGCTTGGAGCAAAATCTCCAACTAATGTTTTGTTTCCCCTATGGTTCACGACATTAGGATTGTCACTCACATACCAAGAATATTCATCCTTTGGCCTCTCGGGTGTACCAAGTTCATGCTGTGGCAGTGTCAATGCGACAACAACTGCAAAATTTCCAACGACAGTGGTGAAAAATAATGCCATTGCGGTTAGAAATGTGATTAGTTTTCTAATCATAATAATTCCCTCTTTTTCTTTCATTTAGTTTAATGTATTTAAAATTTATTAAATTCAACTATACGTATAAATTATTTTATAATAATTTACGAAATGTTGCCTAAAAATGTATAATTTTTTTTACTTTTATTTACACAATTGTAAGCGTATGAAAAAAGGGAATAAAAAAAGTCAATTCCTAGGAATTGACTTTTCTATAGTTATTAGTTGATTATTTTAAAGCTGCATTAACCATCCATAAAGTTTTTTGCCAATCATGAACATAATCTTCCATGATATTAGCTACTGTGAATTCATCTGCATCACTTGCTGTTTTTCTGATTTCTAAAGCAGAATTGATTAAATATTCTAAGATTTTTTTAGACTCACCAAACGCTTCAGCTACAGTCCAGTTACGATCTGCATATTCTTCAACTTTTGATAATTCTAAATATTCTTTTAAAGAAGCAGCAGGTGATCCACCATTAGTTTTGATTAATTCCGCAACATCATCAAATTTAGTAAATAAATCTTCATACATTTCTTCTAAAAATACATGTGTTGGTTTAAATGCTGGCCCTTCTACATTCCAGTGTAAGTTATGAACGTTTACGTTTAACACAGCTAAATCAGCTAATAATACTTGTAATTGTTTTTCTGATTTCATAAATAAAATCCTCTCTTTCTTTCGTAACTTCATTTTAAACCTAAGATACTATAAAGTCAAACTTAAAATAATAATTCTATTAGTTTCGACAATACTTTGACACAATTATCTTAGATTGTTTATTTGGTTAGAGAAGTCTTGAACACTATGAGGCTCTAATACCACAAATGCGATACCATTTATCATTGTTCCTGACCAATCAAACCTGAAATCTTGTATATCTCCTCTAGTTGCATAGACTAAAGCAATTTGTAGTAATTCTGTAAATGATAGGTTGGTATCAATCATAGCCGCAACCCTTGTAAAGACTGCTGGCCATTCTAATATATTAATGTGTTGAACACGTGATGCCATCGCTCTAATAACTTCTTGTTGGCGTAGACCACGTTGGATATCATCATCAGATTTACGATGTCTAGAATAAGCCAATGCCATCTCACCATTCATATGTACTTTTTCACCTTGGGTAAAACAATGTTGGTTTCTACGATCGTTAGAATCCATCTCACAGAATGTAGCTGTTGGTGTTAAATCAATACCACCTATCGCATTAACAATACCTACCATGTTCGCAAAGTTTACCTTGGCATATTTTTGAGTAGATGGACTTGTTACTAGGTTTTGTACTGAATCTACTAAACAAGCGATAGAACCACCTCTATCTTGCCAATACATAGCCCCAAATACATAGGCATGATTAATCTTATCATTATAACCAACACATGGTATATAAGTTAGAGTATCTCTTGGTATTGATCCTAAAATAATACGATTATCTTGGGTACCAACATTGATTGACATTATCGCATCAGCTCTTACTTCTGAATCTAATTGACCAGATCTTTGATCTACACCTATTACTGTTAAATGTAAAGGTTGAGCTGTTTGTCTAATATAGAATAAGTATCCAGCTAGTAATGCAGCACTTAAGAAGAATAAAAGAAATACTGCAGCTATAGCTCTTCTTATTAGTTTATTACGTTTCTTCTTTTTAACTTTATTATCGTTATTATTAGAATGCTTAGAAGAAGCTTTAATCGATTGTCTTTTCTCTTTAACCTTCTTAAGAGGTTCTACCTTATCTAAAGACTCATTAACGACCTTTTTAGCTTGTTCTTTAGTCGCATTAACTCTTTGGATACCATTGTGCTCTTGACCATAATCTTGATTGTATTTAGGCTTTAATGGCTTTCTAGTACCAGATACTATCTTAGGATCTTTAGAAGCTGCTTTATTCTTATTTTCTATTGCTTGTTGGATTTGTAACTTAGATAACTTCGTATCCTTAACAGAAGGAACTTCCTGTTTCTTATTCAATAAAGCTTCCAATCTAGCTTTACGCTCTGCTTCAGCTTTTTTAATATCATCTACAGTTAATGTCGTAGGACTAACTTTTTTGACAGGTTGCTTCTTAGGTTGTTTAAATACAGTTGTATTCTCTATATTATCTGCTTGAAAATCATAAGCTTTCTTATCTTTTGTTACTTTGGTTTGTGGAGTTGTTGCTTTCTTATTAAACTTAAAATCAGAAAGAGTAATCGTATCATCAAAAGTATCATTATTATCTTGACTGGTACGATTATTTATAAATTTTGGATCTTTTGCCATTAACTCACCTCTTTGCTTATTATACACTTTTTAGCATATAAAAAAAACTGATAAAACTAATTGTTTTACCAGTTTAAATTTATTAGATAAATTCAATGATTGCCATAGGAGCGTTATCACCACGACGAGGAGCCGTTTTGATTACTCTAGTGTATCCACCATTTCTATCAGCATATTTTGGTGCAGTTTCTTCAAATAATTTTTGAACAGCAGTTTGTTCTACTAATTTAGTTTTCTTAATAGTTCCTGTAACTTTACCATTTTCTCTAACATTAACATCTACTTCTTTTTCTTCAGCTTTAGCTACTTTATTTAATAAGTATGCAGCAGCTTGTCTTCTTGAAGCAAGAGTATCTTTTTTACCTAATGTGATCATTTTGTCAGCAATACGTTTAACTTCTTTAGCTCTCATTTCAGTTGTTTCAATACGACCATAAATGATTAAATCTGTTACTAAAGCTCTTAACATAGCACGACGTTTATTAGATGTTCTACCTAATTTTCTTTGAGCCATTTATGAAAGCCTCCCTTCAAATTTTAGTTGTCATCCTCACGATAACTTAAACCAAGTTCATGAACTTTTTCTTTAATCTCTTTAAGTGATTTCTTACCAAGATTTCTAATTTTGTTCATATCATCTTCCGTTCTATCAACTAATTCTTGTACGGTTTGGATATTCGCACGTTTTAAACAGTTGTATGAACGAACAGATAAGTCTAAATCTTCGATAGGCATATCTAATACTTTTGTAGTATTTTCTTCTTCATCTGCAGCCATGATGTCTGCGTTTGTTGCCATATCGTTTAATCCTACGAATAATTCTAAATGTGATACAAGAATTTTTGCAGCTAAAGCAATAACTTCTTGTCCAGTTTTAGAACCATCTGTTTTAATTTCAATCGTTAACTTATCATATTTTTCACTTTCACCAACACGTGTTGGTTCAGATGTATAAGTAACTCTTTCAACTGGAGAATAATTCGAATCTGTTGGAATCATTCCGATTGTTTTTGCAACTTTAGGATCTTTTTTATTAATATCCGAAGCCACATAACCTCTACCATTTCTTGCATAGATGTCCATATCTAAATGTCCACCTTGTGCAATGTTAGCAATTACTAAGTCTTTATTGATAATCTCAACACCAGCTGGTGCGATGATATCACTTGCAAGGACTGGTCCTTCAGTGTTTTTATCAATTTTTAATACCACTTCTTCGTCGTTATCAATTTTTAATACTAAACCTTTAAGGTTTAAGATAATTGATGTTACGTCTTCAATAATACCATCGATAGTAGCAAACTCATGTTGCACACCTTCGATCTTAATTGCATAGGTACTTGCTCCAGGTAGAGAAGATAACAATACTCGTCTCAAAGCATTACCAATCGTTGTTGCGAAACCTCTTTCTAAAGGTTCGATTTCAAACTTAGCAAAATGGGTTTCTCCATCATGCTCAGCAATATGGAAGTCTGGAGTTTCAAATTGTTTCATCTAGCCATCCCCTCTCTAACGGTATTTAATTATCCTCTAGGTCTTTTTGGAGGACGACACCCATTATGAGGAATTGGTGTAACATCCTTAATTGAATTAATTTCTAAACCAGCGATTTGTAATGATCTTACCGCTGCTTCACGTCCAGGTCCTGGACCTTTTACATTAACTTCTACTTTTTGCATTCCGTTGTCCATAGCGGCTTTAGCAGCTGCTTCTCCAACCATTTGTGCTGCATAAGGAGTTGATTTTCTAGAACCTTTGATTCCTAATGCTCCAGCACTTGACCATGCAATAACATTTCCATGCTCATCAGAGATTGAAACGATTGTATTATTAAATGTCGAATGAATATGTGCGATACCATTTGGTATATTTTTTTTGACTTTACGTTTTCCACGAACAGGTCTTTTAGCCATATTAAAAACCTCCTTTTATTATTTTTTCTTACCAGCAACAGATTTACGTGGTCCCTTACGAGTACGTGCATTTGTTTTTGATTTTTGACCTCTAACAGGTAATCCACGACGATGTCTGATTCCTCTATAAGAACCAATTTCCATTAAACGTTTGATGTTTAAAGAAACTTCTCTACGTAAATCACCTTCTACTTTATAACCATCAACAATTGATCTGATTTCAGATAATTGTTCTTCAGTTAAATCTTTTACTCTAATATCTTCGCTCACACCTGCTTTTGCAAGTACTTCTTGAGCTGTGCGTTTTCCAATTCCATAAACGTATGTTAAAGAGATAACAACTCTTTTATCATTAGGAATATCTACACCTGCTATACGAGCCATAGCTGCACCTCCTGTTTTTTATCCTTGTCTTTGTTTATGCTTAGCGATAGGGCAGATTACCATAACGCGCCCTTTTCTTTTAATGACACGACATTTGTCGCACATTGGTTTTACTGATGCTCTTACTTTCATAGTTATATACCTCCTTAACTATTTGTGTCGAAAAGTAATTCGCCCACGTGTTA
>Ga0268261_10000607_pt1 | contig 22828 bp, 22 predicted proteins | sample TergutNc150P1_FD_190353 | JGI IMG/M metagenome (GOLD analysis project Ga0268261, IMG submission 190353) | Nasutitermes corniger P1 segment gut microbial community from laboratory colony in Florida, USA - Nc150 P1 (SPAdes) (version 2) | ecosystem: Host-associated > Arthropoda: Insects >...
TTTGTCTGTTGTGAGTGTCGTGTGTTGTCAGGTAGAGGTCTCTGCGACGAGCTGATCACTCGTCCAGAGGAGTCCTACCGACTGTGCTGCGTCGTTGTGTGTGATCTAGAAACATCAAGAATGGTTGTTCCATATATATATGACATTAGTAGCCTAAGGGTTAATGATTTAACCCTTATCCTGCTAACGTGGAGAAAATGGTGAGCTCCTAATAATGCCAGCAAATAGCAGATGGGATTTAATTCAGGCTTCTAAGGGTTAATCACTGGATACCACAGACACAGTAACTTCTTTAAGATATGCAACTGAGAACTGATCTAGTACTGTCTGTTCAACACAAATCAAGCGGCCTGAAATTTTCTAAGTCTTGAATTGGAAGTCACATGATATACAGTTGCCATCGTAATTCGAGTCGTTTTACTTTCACCATAATTAATGTAGCCAATAAGACTCTTAAAAACGCACATTTTTGAAAATGTGTTATTTTCTTCTAGAACGCCATATGGAAGAAGAATTGTGAACTTGTTTCAAGAGCTAAAATTGAGCTACACCTGTTCCAACAGTACTTCACTCCCCACACCCCATCCCTGAAACAAGGCGAGAGTGAAACCACCCTCGGTCCAGACCTCCCCAGGACACGCATCACACACTCAACAATTCCTTTCCGTAAATGTTTCAAATCGTGTAGCCCAATGTCAGATCTCGTGACCTGCTACGGCTCACAAGCAAGAACAGGATTCACATGCCTAGTTTTAATCCCATTCGAACACGAACCCTCTAAATCAGAATGTCGGTAAGCAAAGAAAAAAGAATAACAGAAATATCTGCGTCACTCGCATTTCTAACCCTGTCAATGGAGCAAAGATGACTTTTAAAACATATAATTAAATAATGGACATGTTACTGCATAATTTGAGTTTTTGTGATTATAAAACATATTCAAAAAGAAAAAATTATATGCTGACGCTGGGACTCGAACCAATGTAGTTTGTTTCCGAAGAGTTTTGCCATCACGCTTTAACATGCTCGGCTACCTCTGGTTTGGCAAACCACCACCCTTTCGCAACATCCATCTGTGGAAGCAGAGCTAGTAAGCCACAAGCCTCAGAAAATTAATGACCTTTAATTCATGTTTTAACTTCAAATTAAGGGAATGTATTGGTGTCTTTGGTTAATATGTAAGCAGCGTGATTGATTGTAATGAATGGAAGACACAGAAACGCCACAAATGCACAAATATGGGGAAAGTAAAATGACTCAAATTATGATGGCAACTGTACGTCACATCACTGCCTGAGCGGGACATACAAAATATCAGGTCGCTTGATTTTTGTTGAACAGAGTGTACAAGGAGAGCAACAGGAAAATGGCGACTGAAAAAGTAAAAATTACTATAAGCCTCAAAATAAAACCTGGACCAATCAACAAATTAAAAACCTTAAAAACAGCCAAGAACTCAGTGTGATCAGATCACAGAAATGGCAAAAATATCAAGATTATTTGTATTAAAATTCTTAACACCATTAGCACTATCTGTGGAGAAAACTGTGAAACTTCATGGTCAAGTACAAATCAAGAAATATAAATGTATTATTTAGCCAATGTGGATCATAATGGCATGGCAGTGCATCTCACCAGAAGTGACTGTGAAGGGTTTTAAGAAGTGCATACATCCAATGCAGTAAATGGGACTGATGATGATATGTTGTGGAATGACAGTGAAGAGGATGGGGATGTTAGGAGTGTGAGGAAGATTAAGACACTGACTGTGAAGATAGACACAGAGACACTGATTGGTAAAGGTAAATAGAATCTGACATGCATTGTGCACAAAATTAATAGTAAAATATTTTAAGCAGACATTTTATTTTTGGGAATCGACTTAGATTTGGATACATATTCTCTTGGCAGAAGTTTTATTTTTGGGGGAGTCATCTTACAAGGGAAGGCCGCCAGTTGGAAATGTAGAATTGAATGATTTTTTCTTCACCGATTCTTTGAATTATTTTAAGGGACATATGTATCGGCTTTTGTCTTAACATGCTCAAATTTTGGAGATAAAAAAATAAAAAAAAAAAACCACAAGTGCGAACATGCTGAGTGGCCTCCATTTCCAGTTATGATATAACACCAAAGCTGCAAAGGCGCAGTGGTAAGGCGCTTGACTTGCGCCCACAATGCTTTTGGTTAGAATCCCGGTGTCTGAAATTTTATTTTTATTTTTTTTTCATAAAGTATGAAGTAATTTATTTAAATTAATTAAATTAAATTAATTAAACTATTCAATTTAATTAATTTAATTTCACTAATTTAATTTAATAAAGGAAAAACATACAAAAGGTATTAATTTAATTTTTAAAACCAAAAATAAATGGAAAAATTTTTTTAATTTTAGGACAATAGTATGTAATAAATATAATATAATAATATAAAATATAATAAAATAATAATATAATAATGTATAATATATGTTATTATATTACATTATATATTATTATTATATAATATAATATATATTATATATTACATTATATATATATATATATATAAATATATATATACTTATATATACATAATATAATTTTCACAATTTTCATTTTGATAATTCACAATTTTTCGGGTGGCATTCGTCGTAAAAACATTTGAAACAAAATGGCAGTCCGCACCACACACAATTAATAAATGGAACCCCGTTACAATTACATTTGCGTTTTGTCAAGGGCAGCGGGAAGCAAACTTCATTCACATTCTGGAAAATCGGTCTACTTGATGTCAATTTTGAAGCAAACCAAGCGTATTCAATCATCTTTTCAAAAACTGGTGCACTCAATTGATGATGTGTCAAAGAATGAATTTTAATCGTGTCTTCACGAGAAGCTATCTCCCACTGTTCTTTCAATAAATCAGATGCATTTTGAATTTTTTTGACCACGTCTTTCACCTGACGGTAAAAATATACGTCACAGGGTTTGCACATTGGCGTACATTTCGGGGGAATCACTTTTACCGTGCTAGTTACCTCACCATTTTTTTATGGAAAGCCTCATCCTAGAGCGTGGAATCTACTTGACCACCCCATGAATCCACAATCAACAAAAACTAACAATCACATTCCCAAGGTCACATTCCCCCAACACTCACATTCCCAACGCTCGCATTTGCCCTAAACCAGTTTTTACTTTTCTCATCAGTAACCGTCAGTTGCTGTCAGTAGCGTTATGCACTCCACGCAGTTTCTATCGTCATTTGAAAGTGCTCTGACAATACAGTTTTCAAAATAATGGCAGCTCCAGAAAGTGAAATTGAAATTGATAATCCGGAATCTGAAGATGGCAGCTCCTTTTTTCCGGACAAGACTTCCGCTGATGATTTTGCAAACACTATAAAGCACATGATAACGATTTTTGATTCACGTGGCATGCTCGTTCCGGATCCAGTGAAAGAAATGTCTCATGCAGCTAAAGTGATGGGAGAATCTTTTTTTGAAGCAATCCTAGGAGTTATTAATTAAAATGTCATTGTCAACGATGAAGATTTAATTCTCCATGAGGAATCTGATATTAATTACTTGTATGAAGAGGTAATTAAATGCATAAATAATATTTTGTGATATAATTTGTATATGTTGAAAAATTAAAATTCAGAAAAGAAATCTACAGTTTACTTCATGTTGTTTGATTGCAGTGTCAAGATAATGAAACATTTAGTGCATCCAGTGACAAGTTATTCAATCCAAGAGATTACGAAGCGCCTATTGCAGATTATGTTTCCTTGTCATATACAGCAAGAGCTGTTGCTTATGCCGATGCTCACCCTAACTACAGTATATCGACATTGCAATATCAAGGATTCTCAAAACTAAAAAGAAAGGGCTATTTGTCAAGGTGGAGAAATGATGTCGCAAGTGGTGGAACGAGATATGACAAATTACAATTTATCGATTCGTAAATATATAAATGGTTCAAAGAAGCTCGAAATTGTAAGGAACAAGCGAGTAAATTTATCAAAATCAAACATAAAAAAATACATATTTGTATATGAACATAATTAAAATTCTCATAAAACATAATAAACGATAACGTAACCAAAAAAACAAAAAACAACACAAGAAAAAGAAAACAAAATATGACTAGAATGACAATTCAAGTGACAAGACAATTAAATTGTCACAATTTAATTACAGGTTACAACATGAATTGTTCAACAGTGGGCTACGTCCATCGCTTTCCCATTTCTCTCCGAACATTTTAATTTCATTGCTAGTGCAACTTGGGTCAAAGAATTCAAAAAGCGGCATAAAATCAGGCAACGGAAAATCACAAAGTTCGTCAGCAAAATGATATCACAACTCTCGAGGAGACTGTTGCTGCGGCTGAAAATTTCCAATTGCAGACCAGATTGTTGATAAGTAACTTTACTCCCAAATTTGTCATTAACACAGACCAATCTGGTTGCCAGTACCAAATGGTTTATAACAGATCATTAGATTTGCAGGGTTCGAAAACTGTTTTGGTTCAAAAACAAAATCTAGCGAAAACCACACATACTTATACCGTACAATACAGCCTTGCTGCTTCTGGCAAATTACTCCCTACTGTTTTTATATGTATGGCAGAGCCAGGGAATAAATTTGGACCATGAGTATCACAGACAGTTGAAAAACTGATGAATGAGTATGGTAATGTGATCGGCACTTGTTCAAAATCCGGAAAAATGACCAAAGAATTGTTCAAAATGTTTTTGGAAAATTCTGTGAAACCATACACTTGCAACAACAAGTTTTTGTTGATTGTGGATTCATGGGGTGGCCAAGTAGATTCCACGCTCTACGATGAGGCTTTCCATAAAAAAATTGTGAGGTAACTAGCACGGTAAAAGTGATTCCCCCAAAATGTACGCCAATGTGCAAACCCTGTGACGTATATTTTTACCGTCAGGTGAAAGACGTGGTCAAAAAAATTCAAAATGCATCTGATTTATTGAAAGAACAGCGGGAGATAGCTTCTTGTGAAGACGCAATTAAAATTCATTCTTTGACACTTCATCAATTGAGTGCATCAGTTTTTGAAAAGATGATTGAATACGCCGGTTTGCTTCAAAATTGACATCAACTAGAACGATTTTCCAGAATGTGAATGAAGTTTGCTTCCCGCTGTCCTTGACAAAACGCAAATGTAATTGTATCGGGGTTCCATTCATTAATTGTGCGTGGTGTGGATTGCCATTGTGTTTCAAATGTTTTTACGACAAATATCACCCAAAAAATTGGGAATTATCGGTGTGAAAATTGTGAAAATTATATTATGTGTATATACATATATATATATATATAATATAATATTATATTATATTATACATTATTATATTATTTTATTATTATATTAAATTTAATACATATTATTGTCCTAAAATTTAAAAAAAAATTCCAGTTATTTTTGGGTTTAAAAATTAAATTAATGCCTTTGTATGTTTTTCCTTTATTAAATTAAATTTAAAAAATTAAATTAATCAAACTGAATAATTTAATTAATTTATTTAAATTAATTTAAATAAATTACTTCATACTTTATGAAAAAAATAAAAAAAAAATTAAAAAAAAATTTCCGACCCTGGGATTCCAACCAAAAGCATCGTGGGCGCAAGTCAAGCGCCTTGCCGCCGCGCCGTCGCAGCTTCGGTGTTATATCATAACTGGAAACGGAGGCCACTCAGCACGTTCGCACTCGTGGTTTTTGGAATTTTTTATCTCCGAAATTTGAGCACGTTAGTACAAAAGCCGATACACGTGTCCCTTAAAATAATTCAAAGAATCGATGAAAAAAAATCATTCGATTCTACATTTCCAACTGGCGGCCTCCCCTTGTTAGACTAGAGTTGTCTTGCATTCGGGTAAATAGAGTAAATGCTTTCAGAAACCCCACATGTACAAAGAAAGTGAATGTAGCCAAATGATGTATGCAAAATATTTCTGAAAGTTTGTTTTTCATACCACCCACCATAAAATACAATTACACACCAGTTTTCCACCCAAAGGCGATAACAGTAATGACATCATCACACTTTCTAATAGTCATTCCAAAATATACATTCTGAAATAGTTTACTTCTTTTGTGAAAACCTTGTATTCTGCTCAGTGCTTGATTATTAGCTTACACAGCACAAAAACAAATGACTCCTCACTCAGAAACCAACTAATAACAAAAGCTCCTCCCTCACCTCCTGTCTTCACTGTTCCCTCAGCCTTGATCTGTGCAAGCAATGATGTTCTCTCTGCCTGCAAAGTTCTGCACAGCTTCTGCAGCTGTGCAAGCTGGCGAGTGGCTAATGCAAGTTCACCATCCCTCTGCTGCTTGTCTGCTGCCATCTCCAGCAGTGCCTGATGACTCTTCTCCCAGCGTTGTTTCCATGATGATGTTTCTTTTTCCAGTTTACAAATTTTCTTAGACATCTACAACACAACAATGGCATTGAAAGTGTACAGTATGGGGCACAGAATAAGCAGTATGAGCTCTTTGAATGAAAGCTGACTATGTGTCTGTTACTAACCAAAGGTCTTGAGATGGTAACAGTCATGCAGCTCATCAATAAACATGTACCTGCATTGTACAGAACTGCAACAATCACTACAATGTTCACAATGGTCTGCCACTGGGTCATATCCTGCACCAGACAAATACCCTACTTCCCTCAGACCTCTTTTAACCCTTTAAACACTGAATTAAATCCCATCTGCCATTTGCTGGCATTGTTAGGAGCTCACCTTATTTTCCACATTAGCAGGATAAGGGTTAATATCATCATCCAATTATGCTTATGTCTGCCAAGTGGTCACTGCTTGTCAGGTTTTTCAAACTAAAATTCTGACTGAACTTCTCACTTTTCCCATGCAAGCTACATTACTCAACCATCACTCTTTATTTCATCTCTAACAATACGCAGTGAAAGATATGAATTTTGATGCTTCTATTTATGCAGTTTTCTTCGGCCTCGTCTCTCTCTCTCTTTTTTGTACACACACACTCAATGGCTGTGTTCTCAATACCCATAAAGCACAAAAAGTAAAATTATAATTTTATACGATATATGTGGGTGGAGGAATAGCTCCATGCATTCTTAACCTCGGAAATAACAGAGGGAACTGAATTTTTATTCACTTTTAAATAGGAGAGAGGGGAATAAATAATACCGTATTAATGAGCACAAGGATTCCCTGAATTCAAGCTTATCTTAACACATTCCAGATGGGCCAGGAATACGTATGGGGTACCAGCTGGCCAAGATCAGGAAATATCAGTTGTGCGCCTAAACACACACATTAAAAAACAATGTAACATGCTTTGCATTTATATTGTACTTTAAATTACAAAAAAATTTCAACAAACATTATAAATGGGAAACATGTAAAAATATGTATTGGCATACCAGTATGGCTCATGCATAACATGTATAATTGACTGGTAGAGCACCTAGCCTGCAAATTATCAAATAACACTGTATCAGTATGGCATGTGGAGAAGTAACTCAGTACAGAGTGTGTCAATATTTTTCAACATGTATGGCAGTCAGCCAGACCAATTTTAATACACGAAACCCTTTATTAAAACTGGTAACTGTGACTATTCTCTAACTTCCATTAATCACAAATACTTAAGTCAGGTACCTAACAAATATGCCAACACATCTGCCCAATTTTAAAAGAAACATGGATTGATGTCCTTTCAGAGATGTGCGATGAGATTTGGTGGCAGAGCAAAGGGGAATACTGCTTCACTTTGATATTCACGGTCACTGTCACGGGGGTTTTTTTTTTTTTGTATATACAGCATTTGCACAAACACTCATTTAAATGTTATACTACTCAACTACAAGTTTAGAAAGTATTGGCAAGGCCACAAGTGCAAGGGAAGCATGTATTTCTAATACTTCTCTGTAATTTCAATGGAATTCTGATCTAAAGGTTATATGTTTCTAAACAGAACACCCATGAAAAAGTTTTGTTTCTTAAAATGTACCACCAATCTCTAAACGAATCCATGCTGAGACGAGTTCAAGCAGTCCATGGATCACGCTTAGGAATTCTGGACATTAAGCTTTTAAAGACCTCAGATCCTCACAGCATGCCTTTTAAGGACCAACACACTAATTCATATTTTGAATAGGTAAAGGTAATAAGAAATAGATGGCAAGATGAAGTGAGGGAGGATGGAAGACTAGTGGGTGGAAAAGGGTGGAAGGAAAGGGTATATAACAGAGAGGAATGGAAGAAGCTCCTGAGAACGGCAAGGAATCGTCGCATTCTGCACGTGCCAATGGAATGGATGAGTGAATGAATGAATGATGGGTAAAGGTAAAATCATCCCATGACATGCTTATGTAGGCACAGAGGGGAGGTGGAGGTATAGATCCTACCCATTGTCAACCCAGCACTAGAAAAAGGTGGGTGATCAGCACCATGCTCCGGTTGCTTTACCCCTGGGAAAGATCTAGGCTGGCTGGAACTGGGATTCAATCCTCAAACCATACAGCATGTAACAAGCCACCATACAAACTATGTCATCCTGGACAGTGTAATTAATAAAGGTAAAAGGTAAAGGTTGTTCTGTAACATGCCATGGCCACACTATAGATGGCGGTGGCAAGTCAATGCTACACTCCAGCCACTTTATCCCAAACATAACAACACCAGTATTAATAATACAGAAGGCTGGGTGGGACAAAATGCCAGTCTGGACACCCACAACCAGAGTTCAAACTCCAAAAGGACCAATCCACAGCAAGTCTCTACACCAACTACGTTATCCTGGTCCCAAGTCTTATTAATAATTGTTACTAAATACCAATTAAAACTGGTATTTAGTAACAATGGACACTTCACATGACGACCTACCGCACTTGTGCATGCAATTTAGGCATGACTCATTAAATATTCAGTAGAATGTTTCAAATAAAAGCTGCAGAGTAAAATGAAACATTTCTTGTGCTCAGCGGTCTCACAGTTTTGAAAATCATTAAACAAAAGCAAGCAGACATGACAGGAAGTGTCCTGCTGTGCATATACATTGTAACTTTCTGAAACGGTCATATATCTGTGGTCATTTGAATATACTAGTTTTCTGAATATGCGGCACTCAAACTGCAAGTAAACATAATAGGTTCAACTGACCTTCTCCATTTCTCCTTTAAACCCTCCAAATACCTCGTTACTCCTGGTCAATGCATTCTGAAATTCATCATATTTGTCAGTATAGAGGCTTATCTGACTCCTTAAATTCATTTCTGTCGCTTGCAGTTCTTGACATTTTGCTTGATATTGAGTCATATCCTGAAAATGAAAGACCAAACAGCAAAAAACTTATCTTAGAAATAAGTTTATAATGTTCTCAACCATGTGAATGGAAGACAGATAAAAATAACACAGGTTGCTGCTGCTACCCTTTACAAGAACCACACTCAAAAACATGAACAGGAAAATGAGTAACACTTTGAAGTACCAATACAGTGATAGTACCCACTATTAACTGCTGCATCCTCACGGATGGTCAAAGCCAAAAATGAACCTACTTTCAACTCTTGACCCTTCGTGCACATTCTCAATCCTAAACCCTTCCCCTGACACTAAAGAAAAATATTTGAAATCAGCCACTTTAGCCATTCTTCATCTAAGGTAATTTACATAATTTTCACATTCATAAAAACCACCACAGTATAGAGTTCTCCTTTAATAGTGGATACTTACTCTGAAGGTAAAGAAATTCCTGACTTTTATGGAACATAAAAGCTCATTACCATGGTTCACAAACATCCACCACTGCACCATATCGTCATCCAGTTTAATCCAGCCTGCCCTTCCACATCCTGTTTCTGCACCACCCAGTTTCATATCAAACTCCCACACACACACACACACACACCTAGTCTCAGACCATGTCTCTTAGTTTGTCATCCCCAACCACAACTTGATCTGTAATTCTCACCTCTCCTCAATTAGAAGACACTCCATGGAGCAGAATCCCTCTTGAGAAACCAATAATCACTAAGCCTGTTAATCCCAAACCACCATTATATAACCTGAAGTTTCAGTACGGTGTTCACAGGTACCTACCATCGGACCCTATCCTTAGCCAGATTAATCCAGTCCATTCCATTGCATCCTCCCTCTTTAAGACTCATTTTAATATTACAGTCCCCATGCACAAATAGGTCTCCAAAGTACCAGCAGTCTCTTTCTTTCAGCTTCCCGGCTAGAATTTCATATGCACATCAGACCTGTCCCACATGCTTTACATGGCTTACCAATCGCCTACTCCGCGAATTTGATCAGCCTGATAATATTATACGAACAGTGGAAATATAAAGCTCATATTCCTGTTACTTCCTTCCTCTAATATCCAAATATTCTATACAGACCCTGTTCTCAAACACTGTCAAATCATGTTTTTTCTTCTGGTGACAGATCAAATTTCACACTCATCATAGCAAGAAGTAAACATGTATTTTTATCTTAAATAACTCTCCCTGCCTGCAAATGCAAATAAATAAGTATAAATACCATACTTATCCAATATATACCACAAGAATTTTCTCTTAATTCATATCTATAAAAATGGGGATCACCTTATAATCACTCACAGTTACGCACGTCCTTTGTACCTATTTTCTTGAAAACTGAAGATGAAAAGGGCATTATGTATTATATTCAGGTAATTACAATAAGTATTACCTACAAAATAATTTGTATCCAACATATTAATATCATATACTCATTCCAAAACACAAAATTTCTCTAAAGAACACCAAATGATCGATCTCATACACTCAAGATGGTTTGGTTAAGATTGTAAACTATCACAGACGTACAAAATAAATGTGCATGAAACATTCTGACCTGAAAAGCTTGGATTTTGTTGGATATTGAATATAACACTTGACTCTCATGCAGATGGTTCTGACTTTCAGTCTCCAATCACACCTGTGTGCAGATATATGTACTCACAGTTTTTAAAACTCTGTGTTTATAAAAAATAAAACTACAAATATATGCATAATGGTACCAGGTCCACTCCATGGTTCAGAGCCCAGGCTAAGCTACAGGTCTCCTTTGCCAACCATTATTCTCATCACCATCTGGGGTAAAAGAATCTGCCTTGAAAGTGAAATCAGTTCTATTTCACTGCCTAGTTGAGCAGAGCCAGACACCAACAAATTAAGAATTATCAAAATCTGTAGCAACACCTCACCACAAGCAGTTGCTGTTTCTCCTGCAGAAGGATCTCCTTTTCAGCAGCCATCTCCATTTTAGCCTTGGCCAATTTGGCATCAGCTAGCTGGGCTTCCAGATGCATCTGTTTAGTGACCTTCTCTACTTGCTGAAATGTATGGTCACAATCATCACACTCCACCAAATGACATTTGTAATGTTATTTAATAAAACATCTACAATTTAAAAATGTTATTTAGCAATAATGAACTGTAAGTACTGCAGACCCTCGTACAAACAGACTAACAGCGTGAGTGGGTGGTCTGACAATGCCAGTTGTCTGGTACTTAAACATTATATGTATGTATGTCAACACACACACAAACACACACACACACAGACACACATATACAGAGTAGAAGTTCACCAAAACAGTAATACAGTACTGCATAAACAACACTTCCCATGTGGTGGCTGGGAACAAGAATAGCCCCTTGTAGTACATGTGTGTCATAAGAGACAACTAAAATGGATACCCAGTGTCCAGGGTTAAAGCTGGACCACCCTGTCCCCAGGGGATATAAATATGGAGGCCTGACCCACCAGCCTGAGGAGAGGCATGAGGCTGACTCCCTCACCCTGTAAAACAACTCTTGTCAGGAAACCCCAAGAGATGCAAGCTGGATGGAATGAGAACAGATGAAAAAAGCGGCAAACAGAATAGAGCGGAAAAGCATCGTTGGGGTGGAACCAGGCAGCAGCACCAAATGTATACTTATAACACCCCCACACAAGTGTCAGCTAAGACTGAGTGCACCTCTGCGTACATTACCTAGAGACTGCTTTCCCAATGAACAGTAAAGACTGCTAATTTCACATATTGCCACTGCAGACCTAAATTTCATAATCAACAGATTATTTCCAAAATCCACAAGTAAGAGGTCAGTTCATAAGAGGGTCTATAGTATGGTTCTGGAAGGAGGTCATCATTGCAGCCCAGTTTTATAAACAGTAATATTTGACTAAAAAAACTCTGGTAAAATCAATGAAAACTGCAGTAGAGACAGCTGGTAACATATATAACATTCATACTTGGTACCCCTGATACCAACATGCTTGAATACTACAGGACTGTTTCATCTTCACATTTGAAAATAAAAACAAACTCCTCATTTTCTAGCAAACAAAAAGTAGGGCCTTTAAAAATTGGTAATGAAAGGGTTAACCAAATTACACAGAATTTCATCACATCCACACAACTAGTCACATTTTTATAACAACACAAACTGCCCAAAAGATGAAAGCATTTAAATCATATTAAAATTATAAATGATATACTTCAACTGAAAAGACATAATTACCTACAACAGATAGCCTGGTTTTCCAGGGTAGGTGATGTACAGTGCTTGGCAACACCTCAACAGAATATTTAAATTACTGAGTAGGTTACAAAAGAGCAAACTTCAAATATAAATGTAAGGAAATAAAAAACTGAAGAACCAAGAAAGAAACAAATATAAGAAGCAGCTACGGTAGCCTCAGAAAGGGTAATAAATTCCATCACCCTCAGAAAGAGGACAGACATACCTGTTCTCTCAGCTCATACTGTTCACACACTGTTTTGAACTTTTTAGTAATTTCGAGGTTATCTTCTCTAAGTTTTGAGTTCTTTTCATTATTCTGCTGCATCACTGCTGTCAGTTCATTCAGCGTACTCTGAAACTTAGCTGACACTTCTTTTCGTTTCTCTTCCTCTTCTCGGATTTTCAGCACACTCTCATCCTGCACAATATCCTTCCTCTTAATTGAAACATCATAATTTGCCAATGACTTCAAACACCATCTACAAATTCCTGTCACATGTTCTCAAGCATAGTTTTGGCATAAAGTAATTTCATCAGTTGTTTTGTACTGTCACAAAACATGGTCTATATCATGGAAATATCATCAAGTAACAGCATCTGAAAATAGGCTATGGTGGAAATACTGTATAACACTTCATTGCATAGTTCCTCCTCAGTTGTTTCTCACAGTGAATTAAAAAAAAAGTCTCAACAGATGCATACTTGTCACACAATGCTGCACATGCAATATGACAAGAAGGGGGAGGGAAACATCCTAAGCATAAGGAAAAGACAGAAGATAATGCATATACATGCAAGGAGCAGGAAAGTTTATGCATCTGCATAATTCTGTCAGACAATATACATTTGTAACTCTACACTCTATCAAATAAACAGAATGTTCAAAAAATTGACGTCAGATCTGCAATTACATAACTGTCAGTATATCCAATTACTTTTCTTGCACTTCGGTTGCAATTTATTATGTACAGAGACATGTAAAATGTGACAGAGAGGGAGGGGTGTTTTATTTAATGACACTCTCAAGTACTATTATATAGCATTAGAGATGATTTAAAAATTAAGATTAAAGCAACCATGGAATGAAACTGGCAGGGAAAAACTGAGTAACTTCAAGAAACACATGTGCCAGTACCATTTTGTCCACCACATATCCCACATGGGTTGGCCTCGGATAAAACCTGGGCCTTTGCATAACAGGCCAGTGAGTAAATGCCTCGACCAAAGAATGTGACATAGCCTCACACAAACATGAGGAGTTTCAAAAAAAGCACTCAGTCATGTTACCAATTATTCCCATAGCTCAGTCAGTTCTGGGGAGAAAGATGTATCTTCTGGATGATCATTTATTTATTTAATGGTACTTTTTCAACAGCCCAGATTATGCTCTGTTGAATTCAGGTACGATTTGTGACAGATAAACAAGAAAATATGTAGAAAGCAACATACGTCACTTATAGTAAGGTACCATCACAGCATTTGCTTGAAGGTACTAACAAAACCATGATAAACATTAAACTGAAGATGACCAGTCTTCCTGAATATGAGCAAATGATAATCATTGAACCATGGTGTTGAGTCAAAACTTCACTTTTATGGACAGGTCAAGTAAGCAACAATATTTACTATGACAGATCATCATATATCAAACATCCAAGTTTTTAACCATTAAATTTTGGGAAAATGTGTGTAAACATGTTATAAAACAACATATCTGTACCTAAGAAAGAAGAAGAGAGACAGATTAAGGTTAAAACTTTCCCAGTAGCGGAGGTAATTCTCTATAAACAGGAACACCTATTCAAATAAACATCTCCACCATCTGTCCCTATACAGTAAATGAAGAGAGACTTTTCTGGGGTGCAGGTAATTGATAGGCCAAGGGCTGACTAATCCAGGGTTTGAATCATGGGAGGGACAAAAAATTTTTTCTTCTCCAAAATGTTCAAAGCAGCTCTGTGGCCCACCCAGTCTCCCATTCAATGGGTACTGTGGCTCCTTCCCTGGGGAAAGAGCAGTTGGGCCATGAGGCTAACCACTCAACTTCATCTAGTGCTGAGGTTAAGGAGTGGAATTATACCTCCACTCCCCCTATATGCCCTCAAGGCACACAGAGTGACAACTTGACCTTTACATTATTTATAGTGGATACTGTAAAAATAGCTCTGTTCTCACATAAACATATTTTAATCTCACAAGAAAAAAAAATGAATTTTAAGCCAATTCATTAGTAAACATCGCCATTACTTAGGTCCTAGGATCTGAATTAATGTGACACCTGAAGACAATGTAAACATCTGTATCTCCCTGAACAGATTAAAAATCAGTTCACAGACCACATGTTCTGTAATCATCCAGGAAAAACAACTGAAATATTTCTGTGAGTATTTTAAACCTCTCAAGAACAAATGGTTGATAATTCCTGCTGTAAAGTAAACCTCAAAACATATCAATTCAGATCCACTGCAGTGTTATTCAGTTACCTTGATAGCCTTGTTTTGTCTCTGCAACTCTCGACATAGACTTTCCAGGCGGCTACGGGTAAGAATGGCTTTGCTGTGTTCTGTCTGCAATTGTTCTTTTTCACGTTGCACAATTATCAATCTCTTTTCTGTTTGTTTCACTGCTAGCTACCAAAGAAAACAAAGAACTGTAAATTAGCAATTTAATTTCTTACAATGAATCCATAAACATCCCCATTTTGTACACAGAACTCATAAAACTTCTGCATATAATTCCATAAGACAGCAACACTTTCTTCATAAGTACATGAAAAACAGACTCTTAAAAATTCATACATTACCCTTTCATATTATATGCTCTCTAGTACCTTGTGCCAACACATAGTTTTTGACCATTCTGCTGATATCAGTCAATAAAATACTGAATTACCACATTTGTGTTACAATGCCAATAAAACAATATATAATACTAAAATCTACATGAGCAATATATATCCTCCAAGTGTACCCTAACAAAAAGTACATTTAAATTAAATCTTACCATTATTTTTTAACAAGTTGGCTAAATACATACTAGATCTCATTAGCATATGGTCTACTATTAGCATTAAGCCTTATATCACCATAACAAAAAGAATTTTTCTCAGATGTGAGATTAATGATTCTAACAATGGTATTGCTAAGGACTCAGGTTGAGCAAGTGGTTCCCCAAGATTATAAAGAATTGTGGTGCCTTCATCTTCAGAGTCAAGTAGCTCTTAGACTGTTTGATCCTGCAAGTAAAGGCACTTTTGACTTTAAAAATAAAATCCACTCATAAAAGATTAGAAAACAGTTTTGTTAACTACTCTGAGCAATTTCCAAAGTCTTAAACTCATACATTATTATGTAATAATACATATTTGTCACATCAATATGAATCCCTTACCAACTGACGTCCCTATTCAAAGCAGATTCCTGTCATACATATTTAGTTTTCTTTTAGCCATTGTGTTTCTCATTTGTTTTACTAAACAAATTTTGAATTCTTGGATTCACGCTGTCACTATACGAAGTGAGAATCCAGCTTATCAACTTCTCTAATGCATCCACTGTACATATCCCATTACTAAAAAAGCAGACGCAGTCTACAACACCGTATGTATCTGTAAGTGGAAGCATGTCAAATCAAAACTGAGTGGCAGAATTACAGTCAAACTGGCATAGTGACATCATAAAATGGACATCTGTGACCTAACAACACAGAGATGGCAGAGTCAGATCATGTCAGCAGCCAAGACACAAAAAAACTTCTGTAACAATGATTGTAGACTTCTGTGATGTGATAACATGAAGTATTTATAGGTAAGTCCCTCCAAAAGGTTGGTACCCACGTACAACACGCTAGGTAATGTACATACATTCCATCGTTGTGCATTCATGCTGTCACTGCTGCCATGGAAACAAAACAATACACTTCCTCTTTATTTTTGTTGGCACAGATGAAGTTGTCAACAATATAAATTGTTCAGTGTTATCATGGAAATTCAACAGTGGGCTCACTTCGAATTGTTGTCAAGCTACAAAATATTTTGTACTGCTGTTATCAATAATAAGTACTCATCATTATTAGTATGTGTCTGCATTCTTACCCTAGTTATCCGGCATGCAAATCACAACTTTTCTGCACCATAGTATGCATAGTCATCTGTGGCCTGTCTGGCTATACCACATATTTGAACATCATCTCATAAGTGACATGATTTTTGGAGAAAATGATTGAATATCAAAAGCATGTTTTGATCTTCCCTACAACTTTCGTCTGAAACATTTCTCATTCTATGAAGAATTTAGCCAGATATTACAGATTTACATAAGCCTCCAAGTAAAGTTCCCAGATTTTTTAAAAATCCTCTAAAATCAAACTTCATAAAAATCCATCCAGTGGGAGCCGAGTTGCTCCACACAGACAGATGGACAGACAGACAGACATGATGAAGCTAATAGTTGATTTTCACATTGTGCAAACATGCCTAAAAATGACAGAGTCTCACTTCTTTTTTGACACCCAGTGAGTGTGAACAAGCAAATACCACCCTCAATATAATGCAATGCACACTCTAACTTCTTACAGAAGAATTTATAACGAACATTAACATCAGATGTTACCTGTAGTTTACGATTTTCATCCACTATGTCTGTGTATTTCTTACACATTGCAGCCAACTTCTCTTCTGTTGTTTCTAGACTATTCAAAGCCTTCAAAACTTGTTCAACACTTTTCTCATCTTTCTTCCTAATTTTTTCTTCCTTCATGGGTTTTTTGACTGCTGAATCAGACTGTTGTTTCCCTTGCTGAAATGGAAACATACTCTATTTTATTACAAACATTGAATTATGTGCAATGTATCCCAGTGAAAGATCTCACAGGAGATTTGAGGTTCTTACACTGGTGTTTATGAAGACTCAAGTCTTCTGGGATGTTATGCTGCATCAAGTGGCAAACAGCTACCAACATTCTGGAGGAGTGTGCTGCCTTCACAGTCTAGCATTCCAAGAATCTTGACCTAGACTAGAACCTTAAGATGGAGACAGCCCATTCCTCCAAAATTTCTTGTAGCATGTATGGGGATACGGAGAGGTGCATACAGGGTTTTTGGTGGGGAAACCTGGGCGAAATAGAGCACTTGGAAGATCCAGGTGCAGATGGAAGGATAATATTAAAATAGATCTTCAGGAAGTGGGATGGGGGGAGGCATGGACTGGATTGATCTGGTTCAGAATTGGGACAGGTGGCAGGCTCAAGCAAATATGGTAATGAACCCTCAAACCCCATAAAATGCTGGGAATTCCTTGACTAGCTGAAAACCATTTAACTTCTCAAGAAGGACTCTGCTCTATGGAGTAAGTAAGTATTTACATGTTGACACAGCATAACTTCCCAGATGACTTCAACAGACTAAGCATTAATTCCATCTATCAAAGACTAAGAGCAAACCAACTCTTTAATTCCTCTATCTGCTTGCTCCCATCTGGTGGTGCTATTGTAAGTAACCCAGACTGGCATATGTTTTCCATGGAGACCCTACAGCCATGGCAACCCACTTGTAACTCACTCACTCAGCCAGTCACTCAACATGAAGAGCAATATATAAGAAAGATAAATGCTATGTTGGACTTTCCCACTTCTGAAGTATATCAACATACATAAAGTTTTGGAAGTTGGTGCTGTCACCACCTTCATATTATTACTATACTAACATATTGTTGCTAGCTTCCTTATTTGATACTATTACCAACAGTTGAAATCAAACCTGGGACCTTCTTAATATTCAATAATACACTCACTACTAGCCCAATGTAATAGTTAGTCTAGGCCAACATCATACTTATATAATGATTTATTCCTGTAACAGACCTTTAAAGGGATCACTAATTTTTAATGATGGTGAAGCAGACCCTGTACTTAGGCCTTGAACCCTTCAGTGTCAAGTGAATATATTCAGGCCAAACACATCCTTCCTGATGATGTCTGATGCTCTTGGGTGCTGTGTACCATCTACTTTAATGCATATACTGAGCATAACTTGTTTCGTCACACAACATTAGCACCACAAACTACCAGTCTTCATATTCTTGCCAAAGTATTTCTCTCTAATTCTATGTAAACAACCACAGTTGTGGCAGAAGACAAAATTAATGAACTTCAAACAATAATAACAAACACATCAGAAACTCATGCAGAATAACCTTTTGGAGACTAATACTAATAACTGGAGACATGTAGTGTGCAGCCGAAAACACCAAAGGTTGACTAGTAAGCAGCAAGATGTGCCAATTACAGGACTTCTGTACAGACCTGTGAGATACACATACATCCCTGCAGCTGGTGTACTGTGTCAACTAAGTAAAAAGGGGGCTTATTAGTTTGTACTTTCTAAAAAAATTCTGGCTCTAAGGCAATCCATTACTTTAAGGGAACTTAGTAAAGGGTAATACTGGTTATTTGAGATTCCCACATTATTTTGAATAGGTGGAAAAATTTCTTATCAGCTCTTGTAGATGGATTAAGTTTATCAGTTCAACAAATCACTAGTATCATCTTATGGCACATTCTGCAGTGTTCCCCAGCAAATATTTCAGAGGTCTGAACCTCTCCACCAGACATGATGTCACATTCTAGCAGACAACAATCTGTCTTATAAGATATAATTATGTATAGTCCAGCAAATATTTTAGAGGTCAGTACCTGTCCACCAAGCTACATGAGAAGTTCCAGTCTCATATGGACCACTCTCATTTTCCAATTATTCATGCCTATTCTACCCTCCATTTGTCTGCAATATCAATATAATACTACAGTTATGTTTACCTTGAGGTCCTCATTTAAAATAGCAGTTGAAGATTCTACTTTGATTGCTACATCACTGTCTTTATAGTCCATGTTTGGATCATCTGATTTCTGTAATAGAATGAAAACTATTAGAAACGAGCTTCAGCAAACACACACACACACACACAAACATATCTATTAATCTTTCTGTGTCTTACTTGCACCAAACTGTCCACGTACAATCACTGTGACACAAAGTATATGGCGAGCAGAAGCAAAGGTACACTCAGTTCTGTGACCACACAAGCTGGGAAAATGTTAGGGAACTAATGGCTAAAAGAACATTTTAAAAATCTTGTTTTCATTGTCACTTTAAAGACCAAACCTATATTTGTGCACCAACTGAATGAAATAAATTAAAACACACTTTCCTTTTGGTATTTAAAGAAGAATTACATGAAAAAATATATATATTATTAACCAGTCTAAAAACATCTAAGTGTAAACAACAATTTACTAGTAAATATTTCCAGCAACGCTTTTGTTATTTAACTAAGGTCTACTATACTAACCTATGTTTATCAAAAACTGAAAATTAAACACCAGACTTTTAGAGCTCTTATTACTGGAACATTTGGTGATATTTGTCTTATGTTGGTATCACTAGATAAGGTCTAATGGTACCAAAGTCTCACATGCAAAACAATCAGTGCTGTGAGAGCAAGCCCTCCTAAATGATAACACAGATAATGTGAGGAATATACATATTGTGTATGGGCTGATGTATGTGGGAGCATCAGAAAGTCCTCAGAATTCAGGCATAGTTTGTGGTAACAAAGATTTAATGTAATCACCCTCAAAGTACTTCCCTTCTGCAAATACACACTTGCCACAGCACTCTAGCCATTGCTGTAAGCTCCTCTGGAAGTGTTCTTTTGGTATGTGTGCAAGAAATGCAGTTGTGTGCTGTTGAATTTCTCTTACAGACACAAAATGATGACCACTGTGAGTCTCAGGAAGAGCTGGAATTTGGTTCTTCAACAAAAAATGGTGCACTGCAAGGAAGATGTGACAAAGCACACTGTCATGGCACACGATCCAATTCTGTGCCCAGTTCTTCAGCCTTTTATACCAAATCACATCCCTCAATGCTTCAGAACTTTTACAGAAGAAAACAGTGTGCCACACCAGAGTTCTTGAAGAAAGCAACCACAATGACCTTACTTTGAGATTTAGTGACCCACGTATTTTTCTTGCAGGGTGACATGTTAGTGTGCCATTCAAAGAACTGATATCTTGTTGTATGTTTCCTTCTGGGTAATTCCCCGGCGTCTGAATTTTATATGCCGACGTTTTGGAACATTCTGTCTGTTCCATCTTCATAGGCAAGTAGGTAAATAATGACCAAATTAGAGAATTGTTGGGGTATCCACTTCCCTTACTTTCCTCCTTCGCTGCAGAGATCACAACACCATACCTCAGTTCTTAAAGTTCCATCACCACATTCACTCCTGAGCTGCCAATAGAATCTATCAACGAACCAGTTTTGCTTTACTCCGGGAAAGGATACATCACAATAGACGAGAACTTGATAACACATCTCGAGAACTGCTTGAAATACACCTATGTTTAGCAAGTGTACTCTCCAAGTTGGACTGGTCCCTGATCGACCAACTCACGTCTAAGAAAGCCACGCGTGTGGGGGAAGACAGCAAGACCAGACAAATCCGGAAATTCACACGGCTTCATAGGACACAACATCCAACTACAAAAACATCAAAAGAAACGGTCATCAACCTCAGTGGCCGGACACTGGATGACAGGGTTTCCTCGTTACTTATGCTGTGACTCCACGCACTATACCTATTGAAGACATCTTAGCTGGGGTTGAAAAGGCAGTGCAATATCTACCTGTGGAGATGGCGGAAGAAGCCAGGCAAGAGACCGTGAGAATTATAAAAAGCTCCTCCAGACCCAGAAACAAAATAACAAAAGCTGAGAGAGAAACGCTGAGAACTTTAAAGAATAACACTGATCTCACCATCCTACCGGCAGACAAAGGCAATGCTAGAGTGATTCTCAACACTGCTGACTACAAACAGAAAATTACCTCCCTTCTTGAAGACCCAGCCTATAGAAGACTGACCAGGAATCCTACTGATTCGACAGAACGAAAAACTGCACTATTGCTTAAAAAAATCCACTCTTACAGAAGATATATGCAAACAACTGCGTTCGTCTGGCTCCAGACCCCCAAGACTGTATGGACTTCCAAAGATACATAAAGAGGGAGTTCCTCTGAGGCCCATTGTCAGCAACATTGGCGCTCCTACCTACCAACTCTCCAAGTACTTAGCAGGACTTCTCAGCCAACTCACCGGGAATTCGGCACACCATGTAAAAAACTCCTTCCAGTTTGTCCAGATATTGGAATTGCAAAGAGTACGACCAGAAGATCTAATGGTCAGTTTCGATGTGGTGTCTCTATTTACAAACGTTCCGATTGTGGATTCACTTGAACTCCTCAGTCATCACTTTGAAGATGTCCTAGCATTGTTCAAACATGTGCTAACATCCACATATTTCTGTTTTGATGGACAGTTCTACGAACAAATGGACGGGGTAGCAATGGGCTCACCACTTTCTCCAGTAATTGCGAATTTCTTCATGGAGGATTTTGAGATGAAAGCAATAGAACAAACGACACACAAACCTGTATGCTGGTTCAGATATGTAGATGACACTTTCGTCATCTGGCCACATGGTCAAGAAAAACTGGAAGATTTTCTGAACCACCTCAATGGACTCCACAACAAGATACAGTTTACAATGGAAAAAGAAGTAGAAGGCCACCTCCCATTCCTGGACATTGACATCCACAGAAAAACGGATAGCCCCCTAGGGCACAAAGTATACCTGAAATCCACCCACACCAATCTCTACCTACACCAGAATTCGCATCACCATCCTGCTAACAAACAATCAGTCCTCGCTTCCCTGATACACAGAGCCAAAGCCCTCTGTGACCAGGATTCCCTCCCCCAAGAACTAGAATTTCTCACCACCATCTTCAAAGACAATGGATACAGCCCTCAACAGATATGACGAGCCATGAAACTGGTAACACGGACCGCCAAGACCGACGATAAACCCGCCTCGACTGCATATATACCGTACACACACACATTTGGCCGACTCAGCAGAATGCTGGCCAAACACAACATCAAAAGTGTCGCCCTACCACCTAGGAAAATATTCAGCCACCTTCCTCCTGTCAAAGATGCACTGGGATTAAGAACACCGGGAATATATAGCATCCCATGTGAATGCGGCAGGGTTTATATTGGACAAAGCGGTCGATCAGTCCAACTCCATATCAAAGAGCACAACAGACATGTAAGACTGGCACAACCTGACAAATCAGCAGTAGTGGAACACAGCATTAACCATGACCACATAATTAAACTACAGGATACAAAACTCCTCTCCACTA
>Ga0268261_10000608_pt1 | contig 22828 bp, 21 predicted proteins | sample TergutNc150P1_FD_190353 | JGI IMG/M metagenome (GOLD analysis project Ga0268261, IMG submission 190353) | Nasutitermes corniger P1 segment gut microbial community from laboratory colony in Florida, USA - Nc150 P1 (SPAdes) (version 2) | ecosystem: Host-associated > Arthropoda: Insects >...
CTGCCTCGGAAGATGAAGCTGATCCAGATGATGCAGTTGCCGACCAAACCTTTTTGTCTGGGGTGCCCCTGGTAGTGGAAATGTTGAGCGGCACCGTCATTTCTGAGGAGCCACTCTGATGTATTCACAGTCAGTTCAAGCTCTCATTGACGAGCTCAGCCGTCTGCCCGGCATCGGGCCGAAAGGCGCGCAACGCCTAGCTTTTCATATGGTGAAAGCTCCCGCAGAAACGGTTGCTGATTTAGCCAACGCAATGTTAGAGGTAAAAGCCAAAATAAGGTTTTGCGATGTTTGTGGCAATTATGCCGAAGATGACCAATGTTTGGTTTGCGCCAACACGCGGCGCAGCGGCGACGCGATCTGCATCGTCGAAGAGGCTAAAGATGTAGAGGCAATTGAACGCACGGGCGAATATATGGGCCGGTACCATGTGCTGGGTGGCGTGATTGATCCGATCAACAACATTGGTCCGGACGAACTGAACATTGCCAGCCTAATGCGCCGCCTGAGCAGTGGTGATACCCAAGAGGTAATTGTGGCTACCAACCCCAATGTGGCCGGTGAAGCCACTGCCGCGTACCTCGCCAGGTTGATTGCGCCGCTGGGGGTAACGGTTTCTCGCCTTGCCTCTGGCTTACCGGTTGGCGGCGATTTAGAATACGCCGACGAAATCACACTTGGTAGAGCGTTCGCCGGGCGCCGGGTAGTCGCATAATTAGCGGTGATAAAAATGGATAGAATTTTGCTGTGGCTCTAAACCACGGGCCAAATACAGATGGATTGGTAGTTAAGCAGTGGCACTGATAGTTCAGAAGTACGGCGGTAGCTCCGTTGCCGACGCCGAAAGCGTAAAGCGGGTGGCAGGGCGCATTGCTGCCACGCGTAACGCTGGTAATGATGTGGTGGTGGTGGTTTCCGCCATGGGTGATACCACAGACGAACTGCTGGATTTAGCAGCGGAAGTAACCGACGCACCCCCAATGCGTGAGTTGGACATTTTGCTCACTGCGGGCGAGCGGATCAGCATGGCCGTACTCTCGATGGCGATTAACAACCTGGGCGTGGCTGCAAAATCATTTACTGGCCAACAAGCCGGTCTGATTACCGATGCGGTTTACGGCAAGGCGCACATCGTTGATGTGGTACCAGACCGGATTAGGCACGCGCTGGACGATGGCGAAGTAGCGATCATTGCTGGGTTCCAAGGGGTGGATCCAGTTGCAAACGATGTCACCACCTTGGGCCGAGGTGGCTCGGACACCACGGCAGTTGCGATTGCGGCAGGTTTAGGTGCCGACCTGTGCGAGATTTACACTGATGTTGATGGGGTGTTCACTGCGGACCCCCGCATCGTGCCAACCGCACGTAAAATTGACCACACCACTTATGAAGAAATGCTGGAACTCGCGGCCAATGGTGCCAAAGTGTTGGCGTTACGCTCCGTGGAATACGCGCGGCGTTACGGGGTACCGATTCACGTGCGCAGCTCGTTTTCCAGCGCCACCGGCACCGTGATTAGTGAACACGCTAAATACCCTTATGACCCTGAAGCAACAATTGGAGATGCAATGGAACACCCGATTATTTCCGGCGTGGCACACGACCGTTCGGAAGGCAAAATCACCATCATCGGCGTGCCCGATGTGCTGGGTAGCGCCGCTCGGATTTTTGAAACAGTTGCGGCTGCCGAGGCCAATATTGATATGATTGTGCAAAATGCCTCAGCCGCGCACACCGATGTTACGGACATTTCATTCACCTTGCCGCAGTCCGATGTGCCAGCCACTTTGGCTGCCTTGGAAGCTGCGAAAGCTGAAATCGGTTATGAGTCCATTGATTACGATGATCAAATTGGCAAGCTTTCCCTTATTGGTGCAGGCATGAAGTCAAACCCAGGGGTTTCGGCTAAGTTGTTTGGCGCCCTGCGCGATGCGGGCATCAACATCGAAATGATCACCACCTCTGAAATTCGCATTTCCGTGGTAACACGTGCCGATTCCCTAAACGATGCCGTAAAGGCGGTCCATACCGCCTTCGATCTCGACTCAGAAGAAGGCAATGCGACCGTGTACGCAGGTTCCGGCAGATAGCAACCTCCACCTGTCATCCTGCGGCAAGTCTGCGTAGCAGGCGCAGAACGCAGGATCTCATAAACTATAGAAGTTAAAAAGGATATAGAAAAATGACTGAAATAAACCCGGACGGGGTAAATGTTGCGGTAGTGGGTGCTACTGGGCAGGTGGGCAATGTGATGCGCACGCTGTTGGCCGAGCGGCAGTTCCCGGTGAAGAACATTCGTTTTTTTGCATCGGAGCGCAGCGCGGGCAAGCACCTCGACTTTGAAGGCCACGATGTTTTGGTAGAAGATGTGGCCGCCACGCCCACGGAAGACTTAGCTGACATAGACATCGCGATTTTCAGCGCTGGCGGGGGCACCTCAAAGGAACACGCTCCGCGATTCGCCGAGGCGGGCGCCGTGGTAATCGACAACAGTTCGCAATGGCGGATGGACCCTGAAGTGCCGTTGGTGGTTTCCGAAGTGAACCCGCAGGCCATCGCTGAGGCCGAAAAGGGCATCATCGCCAACCCCAACTGCACCACGATGGCAGCCATGCCCGCGCTGTTGCCCCTGCACCAAGCTGCTGGCCTGGAGCGCCTGCGTGTGGCCACTTATCAAGCTGTTAGCGGCGGCGGCATCGCTGGAGTCAACGAGTTAGCTTCGCAAACCCGCGCTGGCGCCGATACCGCGCCGGGCCATTTAGAACAGTTAACGCTCGATGGCGCCGCAGTCTCGCTACCCGAACCCAAGAAGTTTGTGGCTCCCATCGCTTTCAACGTGGTGCCGCTGGCCGGCGCCATCGTGGATGATGGCACCCTCGAAACCGATGAAGAACAAAAATTGCGTAATGAATCCCGCAAGATTTTAGACATCCCGCAGTTGGCGGTGTCCGGCACTTGTGTGCGCGTACCAGTGTTCACGGGGCACACCTTGGCAATCCACGCCGAATTTGCTAACCCCATCACCCCCGCACAAGCCGAGGCGTTGTTGGCCGATGCGCCGGGGGTCAAGCTAGTTGAAGTGCCCACTCCGCTAGCCGCTGCTGGTGGGGATGTTTCGCTGGTGGGTCGCATTCGCCAAGACCAATCCGTGCCCGATGGCCGGGGCCTAGTAATGGTGGTCAGTGGCGACAACTTGCGTAAGGGCGCGGCCCTCAACGCCGTGCAAATTGCCGAGCTAGTAGCCCAAGACATGGCTGACTTAGACCAATTCGAAGCCCTCGATGAGTCCGTATAATTTGGTCATTCTGCGGCTAGGAGCGTAGTGACGAAGAACGCGGAACCTCAAATGGTTTTGAGATGAAACCTTTCGCCCTACTCGCCGCCCGTGAGGATGACGCAGCGGTACAAGGGGAATACCAAGCAGTGCGCCGGTTTATGGGCTTGGAGCCAGACGGTTTAGTTCTGATCCGCCTGGAACAAGGCCCGCTACCAGCGCTTGATTTCAATGGCTATTCCGGCTTCATCATCGGGGGCAGCCCCTTTAATGTGTCCGATGATGAGGCTGCGAAGTCGCCCATGCAAAAGCGCGTGGAATCCGACTTGAACTGCATACTCGCTGAGGCCATCGCTGAAGATTTTCCAGTCCTCGGGTTGTGTTACGGCCTGGGGTTGCTGGCACAATTACTCGGCGGCAGCGTAAATCGGCAATATGGGGAAGAGGCCAGCGCCGTTGAAGTCTGCCTTACCCCTGCAGGCCAAGCTGATCCCTTGTTGGCTGGACTTCCATTTACTTTCCTGGCGCTGACCGGCCACAAAGAAGCCGTTTCCGAACTGCCCAGTACCGGCATTGAAAACGGGAGGGCTAGTGGCCTGCTTGGGGTATTTGGCTTCAGCGATCCTAATGTAGTCTCGCCCGGAGGGCTCAGTGGTAATCCTGCCGTACAAGTGCTAGCTACCGGTGCCGCGTGCCCGGTTCAAATGGTGCGGGTGGGCCGCAATATATACGCGACGCAGTTCCACCCCGAACTAGATGAGGCAGGCATCAAAGAGCGCTTGGCAATTTATCTTGACAAAGGTTATTGCGCCCCAGATGAATACGATACCGTAATCGGCCGCATCACCGGAACCGACCTAACCACTGCCCACCAAATCCTAAAAAACTTCGCCACCACCTACGCTCGTTAGAAGGTATTGTCATTCTGCGCGGAGGCTTTAGCCGGAGTCGCAGAATCCAGCAGGTCGTTCCAATTTGGATTATTTTTCTCAATTAATTCGAGTTTAAATTTCCTATTTCGGTTCTTAATCTTCTTTTCTAACGTACCTTACTGGATGCTGCGACTGCGCGCAGCATGACAATTGTTTCTCTTTACCTCTACGGGCGGTGACGGCGGAGGCGAGTTGGGTTAGGAGAGTGGCGGTGGAGGGCCAATCTAGGCATTTGTCGGTGATGGATTGGCCGTAGCGTAGGGTGCTTAAGGGGCCGGGAGCTTGGGCGCCCGGTTCTAAGAAACTTTCAATCATAATGCCACTGATCCCTTGTTCCCCAGCGGCGATGCGAGCAGCTAACTCCCGGATCACCTCAGCTTGGCGGTTGTGATCCTTGCCCGAGTTGCCATGCGAGGCATCAATTACCACCCCGTGCTTGGCGGCATCGTGCAAATCTGGGTTATCCCCAGTGGCGGCGAGGGTGTCAGCTACCGTGGCGGCATCGTAATTAGGGCCTTCGCGGCCTCCACGCAGGATGACGTGGCAGTCTGGGTTGCCGGTAGTTTGCACGGCAGCGGCCCGGCCCTGCCCGTCGGCTCCGAAAAAGGTGTGCTCGTTAGCAGCAGCGATGCAGCCGTCAATGGCAGTTTGCACATCCCCATCGGTGGCATTTTTGAAGCCCACTGGCATAGATAACCCGCTAGCTAGTTGCCGATGAACTTGGGATTCGGTATTCCGGGCTCCGATGGCGCCCCAGGTGATCGCATCGGCAATGAACTGCGGGCTAGTGGGTTCTAAAAATTCAGTAGCGGCCGGGATGCCCGCATCAAGCACAGACAACAACACGGTGCGAGCTAAGCGTAAGCCGGTGGCGATGTCATGCGTGCCATCTAGGTAAGGGTCATTGATCAGTCCCTTCCAACCCACGGTAGTGCGCGGTTTTTCAAAATAAACGCGCATCACAATAACAAGTTGGTCTTCATATTCGGCAGCGACCCGGGCTAGCCGGTGAGCATACTCCAACGCCGCTACTGGGTCATGTACCGAGCAGGGGCCAACCAGCACCAGCAGGCGGTCATCATCACCGCGCAGAATTTTCGAAACGTATTCGCGCGAGCGTGCTACTAAGTGCCCCCGGAATGGCCCCAAAGGCAAGTCGGCGCGGAAGTCATCTGGCGCAGGCAAGGCTTGCAGCGCCCGGATGCGAAGGTCGGTTAATTGTTCAGTTTGCATGTTTCACCTGGCTGGTTTGGGCAGATGCTTACGCTTTCGAGATTCTGCGTTCTGCGCACGCTGCGCGTGCTTGCCGCAGAACGACGGGTGAGGTGCGTTGCTTATGGCAGTATCAGGGGCGATCTCGGTAAGAACGTGTCGGATTGGGATGAGATGCCAACAATTCGTAGCGAGCGGAATAGATACCCTATTTCGCTGCGCGTACTTGCCGCGGAATGACGGGTGGGGTGCGGCGATACGTTATTACAGTTGGTAGTTTTCGGCGGTGTCTAGTGACGGCTCACCGCTGGCCGGGGTAGGGCGGCGAGCAGCACGAGGCGCATAAAGCGGAGCGGCAATGTCGGCTGGTGGCGGCGACGGCACGGTTAGCAGGTCGGCATAGCCCAGCGGTAAGTTGGGGGCCACGGCCTCGCTCAACATGGACTGCAGCGAGGCCAGTTGCATCTCAGCATCGGCCTTGCGTTGTTCCAAATCTGCTAATTCGGCGCGAGCATCAGCCAAGGTGCGGTTGGTCTCATCGTGGGTGCGGGCCAACAACTGCTGCGCGTGGGTATCAACCTCAGTGCGCAGGTCAGCGGCTTCTTGGCGAGCGCGGCGGCGAGTTTCTTCGGCTTCAGCATGGGCAGCGTTCAATGCCTCTTCAGCCTGGGCTCGCACTTCTGCAGCAGCCTTAACATCAGACTCGGCGCGGCGTTGAGCGCCAGCCACGGTATCCGCAGCCTGGCGCTGGGCGGCAGCTACGATGCGCTCAGCTTCAAGTTGAGCATCGTTGATGGTGTGCTTGGCGTAGTTATCGGCATCGCCTCGGATCGCGTCAGCCTCAGCTACCGCTGAACCGATCAGTTTTTCAATCCGGTCGCCAAAGTTGGCGGCCACCGTGGCGGCATCGTTATTAGCTTGGTACGGAGCTTGGGCGGGTGCAGCCTGAACTGGGGCAACCGGGCGGGCAGCACCGGCCTGGCCGCCAGCGGTTTGAACCCCAACAGGTGGGCTGGCAACTGGTTGTGAATGAACGGGTTGCGGGTGAGCCGGACGCCTCCCGCCAAGGCCGTGGCTCCGCACGATGTTGGTAGCACCTTGGGGGGCAGCGCCAGGGTTCACGATGATGCGCCCTTGGGCTGGGCCGGCAGCGGGCACGGGTTGCGGCATCGGACGCCCACCAGCAACTACGTGGGCAGTTCCATGTGGTGCTACGGGCCGCGCCATCGGGCCAGGGGGAACCGGGCCAGGGGGAACCGGACCAGCGGTAACCGGACCGGGCACCACCGAACCGCTGGGCGCCGCTGGCACCGCAGCACCCACTGGGGCTACCGGGGTTGCAATAGCCGATGCCCCAGTCGCGCCTAGCTCATGCCCCGCCATCACCGGGCCAGGCACGAGGGGAGCGGCAGGAGCTACTTGAGCGACCGATGCCACTGGCCGATTAACGGGCGTAGCTGCTGGCGCTGAGGTGGGTTCGTTATGGTGGCGGTTCCACCAGTGGTGCTTGGGTGCGTGATTTTTGTCTTTAGCTGCCATGGTAGTTCCTATTCGTGAAAGTCTTCGTCAGCATCGTCATATTCGGTTTCGCCAGAAACTGCTTCGGCAGCAACTACCTCGGCCACCGAAACTGCTTCGGCATCGGGTGGGGAGCTAAAGGCTTCTTCTTGTAAGGCAACCGCGTCTAAGTTGTCGTTTTCCAACACGGAGTTGTCGCCAGCGCCGGGTTCAATCTCGTCAAATTCAGCATCGGTAGTCTCAATAGCCTGATCGCTAGCAGTTTTCAACGCGGCCACAGCCTCACTGACATCGGGCAAGGGCGGGGGAGTATGCGCAGGCTGGGGGGCAGGGGGTTGCCCGATGGTGCGGAACAAACTTTCAAGCTGCCGGGCAATGGCATCACGCTCTTGGCGCTTGCCAGCCAAACTGCGGTCAACTTCTAAGCGAATGCGATCAGTTTCAGCGTTAGCCTCGGCAACTAATGAGGCAGCTTGTTGCCGCGCGGTGTCCAGCAAGGCAGCAGCGTCAGCCTCAGCGTGTTGGCGGGCTTCTTCAGCGGCGGCCAACACCGCGTCGCGGCGTTGTTCGGCTTCGGCCACGCCCGCATTAACCTTGGCTTGAGCCCGGTCAGCTTCTGCGCGGGCGTCATCTAAGATTCGGCGCGCTTTATCTTGCGCCACTGACAAAGTCTCATGCACGGTGGCCTCAGTATCGCGGCGCATATCAACGGCAGTTAGTTCGGCACTGCGGCGAGTTTGCTCGGCATCGGCGGCGGCTACCCGCCGGGAATCATCCGCCTGTTCATTAGCCTCAGCCATGATTTTTGCGGCCTCCGCATTAGCTCGCGCCACTATGTTGTCAGCTTCTACTGTCGCTTTGGCTAGCGCTTCATCACCTTGGCGCTTAGCATCTGCTAGATACTGAGCTGCTTTGCTCCGTGCTTCAGCCAGGGCTTGCACTGCTTCGGACTGCGCCAACGCCATATAACGCTGCATCCGGTCGCTAAAGCTGGCGGGCGCCTGCCCGGCCACGCCGGAACCAGCCAACGGGGGGCCTGCCGGTGGGCGCTGAGCAGGTACCGGGATAGGCCCGGTACTGGCTATCGCATTATGGTCTGTCACTCAAAGCTCCTGAAAGTACGGTGTTACTGGCAAAAGTAACGATGCTGTATCAATATCAACTTACCGCATTTATGGGCCATTATTAGGCAGTTTCGCGCAAAGCCGCGTAGTGGCGCGCATTTCAACGTTACGATAGGTACCGTTGCTGGTCAATCGAATCGTTTCGGCAGTTCTGACGGGATTTCCGCTAAAGTTTCCCCTAAACCGCTGCTTTTTGTTTACCCGTTACCCATAAACGTTTTCTTAACCCTGGTTCAATCATTTAGCGCCATCATTTAGCGCCAATTGTGCGCGCTTTGCGACGCAATTTGCACGCTAGCTGACGCGAAATGGCGAATAATATAAGCCGGACGTTCAAAGAAGACCGTACCTCTTACTATTTTATAACGGAGTAACTGCTGTGCTAAGCGAACAGGTTGTACTAACTGCCACGCCTACTGAAGAGGCGATGGGTGAAACCGCCAACCCCACCAAGCGCCCCAGCTTGCCAGGTTATGTAGGCCCCAGTATTGAGATTATTTATTACCCGGAACGCCCTAATTTATTTGACGGGTTTACCGTTAGTGGCCAGGCTTACGGCTCAGAATTGCAAGGTGCATTTGCTTATGTAACCGTGGCTGGGGTAACGCGCCGAGCCAAGATTATTGATGGACTATGGACCGTTATTTTTGAAGATGATGCACTACCGCGCCATTACAGTGGGCATAAAGAAATTGTGGCCCAATTCCGCGACAATGTTGGCAAAGTCGCCACGGCTAGCGTAAGCGTGTACATTGAAGATTTTATTGATAGCTTCATCATCGTCGATAATACTCATAAAATTGTTGGTGACGGCATTGAAGCACAATTGCACATTTCTGGTGAATTAAATTTGGGTACACACCTAGACAATCGCGAGCTACAAGTTACTTTAGTGAGTGACGATGAGGCAGGGCATACGGTGGCCATTGGCGAGCTGGAGCCTGGATGGCAACATGGCGAATGGCGCGCGGCGATTTCACTCAAAAAAATTATTCCGGGTGAGTATAGAGTGCGGGCGCAGCTATCTGACGGTGCTAATGCCGCCTTAACTCGGGTAATGTGCAGCCCACAGGTTATTCTGCTATGAAGTAAAACAACATGAGGAGGCCGCGATGGTCCACCAAGCTACGGAAGTAAAGGGTACTGACGGGTTATGGCCAAATCAGGCTGCCCAGAATCCTGGCACGGTAGCCACCTCGCGTATGGCCCGGCGGGCTGCTGCTGAGGCTAATGTTAGCTTGGCGCCTGCAGCGCACCCAAATGCTGCTAACCAGGCAGGGACTGGCCGTTCCGCGAAAAACGCCCGCGGCCTGCAATTTTGGCTCGGTATTGGCTTGCTGGTTGCTGGTTTAGCAATTGGCGCTAGGTGGTTATGGGGTACGTTTGGCACCACGATGGCGGTCCAAGAAACCCAAGCGGCTGCGATCGCTGAATTTACCGAGTTGCTGCCCGTAACTGGCGATGACGTAATTGTGGAACCGGAATTGTTGTTCACTGATTTCGAACTTAACCCGCCCCCGGTTTTGGATGTCCATTCCATTCCGGTTGGGGAAATGTTTGGCTTATTAACCATCCCAAGCTGGAATGAACTACGCGGTGCTCAAGATGAATTGTTGCGCAACCGCATCATGGTTAAGCAAGGTGGTTTTTCGGAAGCCGAAACTAACCGAGTCTTAAATACTGGCGCTGCCGCTCACTACATTGAAACCGCTGGCCCTGGTGAAGTTGGCAACTTCTCATTATCGGCGCACCGCCGCAGTTATGGCGATAACTTTTTGCACTTACCAGAATTGGTAGCAGGCGATTATGTTTTACTGGAAACTAAAGTAGCTTGGTATATTTACCGCGTTATCGGCCACGACATCGTATTGCCTACAGACACCTCGGTAATTAACCCAGATCCATTTAGCCCCGTAAATGCCGATGGTACGCAGGTGCCTACCCGCCGCTTGTTAACGCTAACCACCTGTACCGGGGCTAATGGTTCGCCTTGGCGCAATACCCACCGCTGGATTGTACACGCGGAATTGGAAGCTTGGATGCCGCGTGAAAACGGCTTACCACCTATGATTGACCACTATTGGCAAGAAGACGCTACGGTTCTTGCTGCCTCAGCACCCACCTCCTAACTGCCGAATTGGGTGCTAGTGATTTATGCACTAGATTATCCCTCAAGCAAATAGGTTTACTTGAAAAGGATAATAGGTAACAAACTTCCATGAGCGTTATCTACACGTTAACAGATGAATCGCCCCGCTTAGCAACATTCTCGCTATTACCTATTATTGAAGCTTTTGCTAATGCCGCCGGAGTTGAAGTAACTACCTCAGATATTTCATTGTCTGGGCGCATACTGGCTAAATTTCCCGAACACTTAAACCCGGGGCAACGCATTCCCGATGCCTTGACTGAGCTTTCGGAATTGACTGGTGACCCACGCGTTAACTTAATTAAGTTACCCAACATTTCGGCCTCGCAACCGCAAATGCAAGCTGCAATTAAAGAATTGCAAGCCCAGGGTTATGCGCTGCCGGATTACCCGGCCAAACCCGTTACTGATGAAGAACGCGAAATTGCTGCCCGTTATGATGCCATTAAAGGCTCGGCGGTAAACCCGGTTCTGCGCCAGGGTAATTCTGACCGGCGCGCACCATCGTCCATTAAAGCTTATGCGCGGCGCCATCCGCACACCAATAAGCCATTTACCCTGGCTGATTTCGGCGGGGGCGTTGCCGAAAGCGCTACTGCCGTAGCGACGATGGAAAGCGGCGACTTTTTCCATAATGAAGCCTCTATGTTAGTGGAAGCTAATGATGAATTAACTATTCGGTTTATCCCAGCCGATGCCAGTGGAAATGATCTCAGCGTCGCTCAGGTTTTGAAATCTGGAATTCGCGTTAATACTGGCGATGTTTTTGATGCCACCTTTATGAGCGCCGCTGCTTTAGATGCTTTCTTAAAGCAAACTGTGGCCCGGGCTAAAGCCGAAAACTTACTTTATTCGGTACACCTTAAAGCCACCATGATGAAGATCAGTGACCCCATTATTTTTGGCCACGCAGTTAAGACTTTATTACCTGGGGTTTTTGCTAAATATGGTGCTGAGTTGGCGGCTGCTGGGGTATTACCAGATAACGGGTTGCGCGCCATCGAACAACACCTTGATGAATTGCCGCATGGCCGGGAAATTGCATTAGAAATCGCTGCAGAATTAGCCGATGGCCCGCGTTTAGCGATGGTGGATTCGGATAAAGGCATTACCGCTTTGCATATGCCTAATGACATTATTGTGGATGCCTCCATGCCTGCTATGATCCGTGGTGGCGGCAAAATGTGGGGTCCCGATGGTGGGGAACATAATGCGTTAGCGGTAATCCCGGATTCGAGTTATGCCGGGGTTTATCAAGCCGTTATTGATGATGTGCGCTTGCATGGGCCAATTGACCCAGTAACTGCTGGCTCAGTTAGCAACATCGGGCTAATGGCAAGTGCAGCCGAAGAATATGGTTCGCATGATAAAACCTTCCTTATCCCCGCCGATGGTAAAGTAGAAGTTGTTTCCGCATCGGGCGAGGTATTTATTTCGCAAAATGTTGGTGCCGGGGATATTTGGCGGGCGTGCCTAACTAAAAATGGCGCAATTGAAAATTGGGTCAAATTAGCGGTTGAGCGCGGGCGCCGCACTACTGAGCCGGTAGTTTTCTGGCTTAATTTGGGCCGCCCACATGATGCGGTTTTGGCTGGTTTAGTAGAACAATACCTGAGCCACCTAAATACCTCTCGGGTGGATATTCACATTATGGCGCCTGCCGAGGCTACGCATTATTCGTTATCGCGGTTGCGGGCTGGGTTAAATACTATTTCGGCTACCGGGAATGTATTACGCGATTATTTAACTGACTTATTCCCCATCCTGGAAGTTGGCACCAGCGCCAAAATGCTTTCCGTGGTGCCGCTGATGGCTGGCGGTGGCATGTTTGAAACCGGCGCCGGTGGCTCCGCCCCCAAGCACGTGGCCCAACTGGTTAGCGAAAACCACTTACGTTGGGACTCGTTGGGTGAATTCTTAGCTTTAGCGGCCTCGTTGGAACACCTAGCTCGCGTGGAAAACAACCCCAAGGCCCAAATTTTAGCCGAGACGCTCGATGCTGCCACCGCGCGGTTGTTGGAAGAAAACCACACCCCTGGCCGTGGCCCTGGCGATTTAGATACCCGTGGCTCGCACTTCTACCTGGCGCGTTATTGGGCCGAGGAGTTAGCCGCGCAAACCAAAGACTTAAGCCTTGCCGCTAAGTTTGTGCCTTTGGCTGACAAGTTGGTAGCGGATACGCCCACCATCCTCGGTGAATTTACCGCCGTGGCCGGGCAACCAGTCAACATTGGCGGTTACTTCCACCCCGACCCCAAACTCGGCGATGCCATCATGCGCCCCTCCGCCACCTTCAACCGCGACCTCGCCATCCTCACGAGCTAACTGTCTAGTACGCGATCTACGTAGCGAATTGCGCTCACTTAAGTTCGTCTCTTCGCTGCGCTACGTTCCTCAATGCGTTCGCTACAATCCCCTACTCCGTCGCTAAACTGGACGGTGGACTAGCCTGCAAAAAGTTTAGTTGAGGCATAGGCTTGGAGAGTGTCCGATGACCTGCATGAAGAGGGCGATATCCTCGTAACTGAAAGCGCAGTTTCGCCTCACGCCATCGTAGATGAAATGGTGGCAACAGGGGCCTACAAAGCCAGCCGCCCGCGCCACATGATTGTGGAGCGTGCAATCCTTTCATCTTTCATTTTCGGTGCCGTCACCACTTTTGTCGGCACGGTGGTGGTGCAAACGGGGCAATCCTGGGTGGGCGCGGTGTTTTTCCCTGCCGCCCTGGTAATTGTCATCTTGCTGGGCCTGGAACTGGTCACCTCATCAATGGGCTTGGTGCCACTGGCCTGGTGGCGCGGTGAATGCACTGGTTTGGAAGTTTGGCGAGCGTTGGGGTTTGCGCTGCTCGGCCACTTGATCGGCTGCTTGCTAGCAGCGGTAGTTTTCTGGGCTACTGTTACCGAGTTGGGCCACAATTTGGGCGCTCCGGTAGCCGAATGGATGCGGCAATTGGCCATGCACAAAACCTTGGAGTACAAGCATTTGGGCCTTGGCGAAGGCTTAGCCCTGGTATTTTTGAAAGCCGTTTTGTGCAACTGGCTGGTCTCACTTGGCGGTGTGATGGGCATGACGTCACGCACCACTGGCGGCAAGATCGCCGCGATCTGGCTGCCAATCATGGTGTTCTTCGGTTTGGGCTGGGAACACAGCGTGGTGAACCTGTTTGTGATCCCCGCTGGTATGTTGGTGGGGGCACCAATTAGTTGGAGTGATTGGTGGTTCTGGAATGAAATCCCCGTGCTACTGGGCAACCTCGTAGGCGCTGCGACCTTAACTGGTTTGGGAATGTGGCTGGCGCATCACCGGGGGTTACCCTGGTATCCTGATGGCGACAAGTACTTCCACTTTTAGGCCGATCTGGCACTCAATCTGCTGCGTTGCCGTTACCGTATGAAGGCGCGCGATTTCCGTAGCGAATTGCGCTCACTTAAGTTAGTCTCTTCGCTGCGCTACGTTCCTCAATGCGTTCGTTTACAATCCGCTACTCCGTCACGCTTGCGAATCTGGGGTTACTAGCGGCAAGAAGGTGGCGATGTGATTGCAGCGGTCGCCGGAGGCGGCGACCCGGGCGGCGGCTACGGCATCGTCCCAGTTGAGGGTGCCAGTGGCGAGTGCTAGCCAAGTGTCGGCGTCGGTTTCGATCACGTTGGGGGGAGTGCCCCGTGTGTGGCGCGGGCCGTCAATAACTTGCACGGCGGCAAATGGTGGTATGCGCACTTCAACAGAATGCCCAGGGGCGTTTTGCTCCAACAATTCCAGGGTATAACGGGTGGCAATGGCTAGCTGGCCGCGATTAGCGGAACCGGATTGCCAAGTGCGCACGGCTGAAAGCCCGATGTCGCGTGCAGTTATCCGGGCCATCCTGAGGTACTCCCAAAGTGAATCTTGGTTATCAAGCGATTAAATGCCCGATGGTGCGTCAGCTTAAGCCGCCGGGGTAGCGTCTTCTTCTTCCGGCTCCCAATTGGCGTACTTGGCAATGATGTCATCATCAATATAATCAGGGTCATCGTAGTCAACATTTTGCTTAAAGCTGTGATTACGGTTGACAGTGCTGGTGGGCGTCTCGCCCCGGAGCTCCTGCTGCAATGCGCTGAAGTTAGACTCTGGGCTGAAATACTTCAGCTCGCGAGCAACCTTGGTCTGCTTTGCCTTCTGACGGCCGCGGCCCATGGCTCCCCCTTAGTGGGCAACTTTAGCGCCCGGAAATAATATTTGTATCTGTTCGTGGGGGTACGTTACCTTATTGCCCGATGCCGAAGCGCCATCGCGACGCGCTGTGCATGTTTTTTGGGTTAAGTAAGTTGGCAATCAGGTGAGAGGTGCCCGATGCTGCCGCTGGCTGTGTGGATTATGCGCAAGTTTACCAAATTGTGACCGAATTGCGGAAAAGATTAACCGGCTAAACCTACGCTAACCGGACAAAATTAGACCTAAGTAAAACAACACGGTTGTGAGTAAGGTACCAGGCTAGCCCTGAGCTTGGCTCTCAACGCAGAAAGGCGAGGTTATGGTGATGGCCAGCGATTCCGCAGGTTTGCTCCGTCCCGGTGAAGTGGCCGACATGTTCCGGGTGGACCCAAAAACCGTAACTCGGTGGGCTAATGATGGCAAGCTTTCTGCCATCCGCACCCTAGGCGGCCATCGGCGCTTCCGCGAAGAAGAAGTCAATGAACTAAGATTGACCATAGCTGATCTACCAGAAGGTTTAGCAGCTTAGTTTATTCGCAGCCTCCGCCGCCTATTGAACTCGCTTAGGTTCGTCGCTGGGCACGGCTACGCCGACGGGCAAACGCCCGTTGCCTGCTCCTCAATGCGCTCGCAACAACAGGCGGCCTCCGACTGCTATGAAAATAGGGCCTTCCAAATGGAAGGCCCTATTTGTTTAATTTGGTTATTCGGTGTCGAAATCGCCGTAGATTAGGTGTTCGGCGTTCTCAAAGGCTAGGTGTGTTGCATCATCGGGCAGGTAAGCCTCATCGAACTCAACGGGTTCAACTACGCCCATCAGCTCTACGTGTTCGCGCGGCAGACCCTTGGCTACGGCCTTGCGTACCGATCGGCGAGTCTTCGCCGCCTTGCAGGCTTTGCGCAGGCCATGTAAACCAAGTAGGCCAGCTAACGCGCCACCAGCTTTGAGAATGGTTTCGGCTTTCTTTTTCCGAGTCTCATCAACGGGTGCGCCATCGTTCTTCAAAATGGAGAGGGCATCTGCCCCAGCTTGAGTCCAAGTACCTTTAAGCTGGTCAATTTGGTACTTGGGGGAGAGGCGGGTATGCAGTTCATCAATGGTGCCGACCAGCGCACTGCGATAGCGAGCCACATCGTCCAGCAAAGCCCGCTCGGTAGCGACCGTGGCGACCTGGGCTTTATGCCCACCGCGATGCCCAGCCACGCCACCACGTTTGTGGTGGTGTTTGTCATCAAAGAACTCGCCGGGTTTGGCCGGTTTGGCGGGCACCAAGGCACCATCCCTATATTCTTCAGCCACGCTATCCACCCAATTGGTTGAGTTCACGGGTTTGGTGCCCGCAACTACCTGGTTGACTCGGCGCACGGTTGCGTTAGTGACCGCTACAGGTTCTTCTACCACCACGGTCGGTTCTTCCACCACTACCACAGGTTCCTTTACAACTACAACGTCGCTCCCAGAAAGCTTGCTCACAGCCGTTCCCCCTTAATTGCAGCCTGGGCATCGGCCCACTTGTGCCCCTTGAAGGCTTCGATGATGGCGTGAATGTCATCCTTTATGGAACCGCCCGCTAGCGATTTAATGTTGCCCAATTTCTTCAGCAACTTAATGCCAGCAAAGGCCAAGCCAGCCGCAAGCAGCAGCAAAACGGCGAATACGATCAGCGCTGAGGCCCATAACGGCAGCACTAAGCCTAGGGCAAACACTGCTGCCCACAGGATGAAGGGCAGCGCAAACAGTAACAATGCAATCGCCGCCACCAACAGGCCGATGGCCGGGCCAATAATCTTGGCTTTCTGCTTAATTTCAGTTTTAACCAATGCGATTTCGGCGCGCACCAGGCCTGAGACCTCATCGGTGGCATTGTGCATCAATTCTGGGATGGGGCGCGGTTTCGGCACGGTGACCTCAACCCGTTCCTCTTTTACCAACAGCCCGGCTGAGGGGTGCGGACTCCCGGTGGTGCGGTAACCGACCACGCCAGCCACGGTTTGTGGGATGGATGCCAAGCGTTCCCAGGCTCCAACCTTGACGTTGTGAACCTCGGCGCCACCCTCGATATCTATCTCAACACCATCAACATCAATTTCATAGTCGGCACCATCGTGCTCACCATCGGGCATACTGCCACCGAAAAGGCGATTGCCCGCCTCATGTTCGGCTTTGCCTTTCTCGAAGCCCGCCTTAGCGCGGCTCCAGAACCCGTTGGCGTGCTCAGCCCACCTGCCCGGTAGGCTCTCATGCACAACCCCAGCGACCACGGTGCCATCATCAAAAATAGCGTCTTCACCTGCGTCATCGTCGATGATCAAAACCTCATCAGCCACAACTCGCCCCCAAATACTAGAACTTGCCAGCCTTAATAACTAAAACCCTACAACAAACCAAAAAACCTGCACGTCACAGCGAAAATAGTTACTCAACTCACGCGGAGGTGCCCAATTTTTATCCCTTTGTCGAGAACCCAAGGGGTTTTGAATAGCATGTAAGGGTTTTGGAAGGTGTAGACGTTCGATGTAAGGGTTTTGGAAGATGTTCCGTCATTATCTTCCTTAACCCTTACACGCTGCAGGTTTCTTATCCTGAAACCACTCAATGCATCCTGGACTAGCTCTTTCTAGGTGCGTTGGTGATCCCTGGCGGAATAGCTAACTTGAGGTGGCGCAAATTTGCTTTTGAGTGTGAAGTGCGGCACAATGTAGTACCCCAATCGAATCGATTTGATTTTGGGACCTAGTCGTTGACCGATTTAGGGATTTGTACCGAAGGACATTGTTGAGAAATTCACGCAAAGCTGCCCTTGCAGCGAAGTCTGTTGCCGCCGCCATTTTGGTGGGGGCCGTGGTGGCCGCTTGCAGCCCATTTGGGAATGCCAGCGCCGCTGAAACCCGCGCCGTAGTTATTGAACGCGACGGCAACCGCATCGAACTGCAATTGACCGATGCCGAAATCGCCGCGATGATTGCTGGCGACCAAACCGTATCCGCCCCTGCTGCAGAGGCACCCGCCGCGGACGCGCGGGTCACTGAAACTCCGGCGCCGGTAGTTGAGGCACCTACCGGTGGCGCACCTACCACCGAAGAAGCCGCACCTGAAAGCGGCCCAATTGACCAGGCCGCCGCCGAGCGCATCGCGCTGGAATGGATTGGCGAAGGCCGGGTAACCTGGGTGGAGCGCGAAAATGATTTTGGCGCTGCTTGGGAAATTGAAGTGACGATGAATAACAACCGCGAGGTCGATGTTTACGTAAACACCGAGGGCACGGTAGTTAACACCCGACCCGCACGGTTTATGAATCGCTAAAAACTGGGACTAAATAAAACTTAATGGCGCTCTGCTTACCGGCAGGGCGCTGTTTTGTTTTTCGGTGTGACTTTGTTATAAGGTGCGACGATGGAACATGGCACGTATTCGCCCGCAACAGTTGCGGTTGCCGCCGGGCGGCCCGCACGCGAGCCGGGGGCGCCGGTCAACCCGCCCATTACGCTTAGCTCAACCTATGTGAGCCACGGTGAGCCGCCTGCCGATGGGGCAGGGGTGTATACCCGTTGGGATACTGATGCCTGGCACGCCTTTGAAGAGGCTTTGGGTTTGTTGGAACATGCCACGTTGCCAGCGCTAGTTTTTGCCTCCGGGATGGCGGCGATCTCGGCTTGCTACTCATTGTTACCAGCAAAGCCGAAACCCGTCATCGTGGTACCGAAACATGCTTACCATGCCAGTTTAGTTTTGGCCGATGAGTTAACTGAGCGCCTAGGCGCCGAGGTGCGCAAGGTGGACATTGGCGACACCGCTGCCGTAATTGCGGCGTTCGATGGTGCGGACCTAGCCCTTATCGAATCGCCAACCAACCCTATGCTGGAGGTGGCCGACCTGCCGGTGATTTTGGCGGCAGCGCGGGCAAAGGGCGTGCTCACCATCGTCGATAACACTTTTGCTACGCCACTGGGGCAAAACCCATTGGACCTGGGCGCCGACATTGTGCTGCACTCGGTTACTAAGTATTTGGCTGGGCACTCTGATGTGGTTTTGGGTGCGGTAGTAACCAACGATGCCGAGCTGCGCGCACGGTTGTTCCAACATCGGGTAAACCATGGCGCCATTGCCGGGCCGTTTGAAGTTTGGTTGGCGTTGCGGGGGTTGCGAACCCTGGCGCTGCGGGTGGAGCGTTCGCAGGCTAATGCTCAGGAATTAGTGGCCCGGTTAAGTGAGCACCCAAACGTCGTTGAGGTGCGCTACCCCGGTTTCGGTTCCATCATCGGGCTGCGCCCTATTGGCGGGCAGGATGGTGCCGACAAATTAGTTGCCGCGTGTCAGCTTTGGGTACCTGCTACCTCGCTTGGCGGGGTGGAATCGTCCTTAGAACGCCGCCGCCGTTTCGCGTCGGAAGCGCCCACCGTGCCCGTTGACTTTTTGCGCTTGTCCGTTGGCATTGAAGATGTCGAAGACCTTTGGCAAGACTTAGAGCAGGCGCTAAATTCGCTGTAACCTCGTGCTATTCATATTCTTCATCAACTTCATCAATGTCTTCGTCTTCATCATCATCGTCCAAGAAGCGGAGTTCACCAGCCATTGCTTTGCGCAACAACTCGTTACGAAACTCGTCCATTTGCTGTTTTTTCTCCCTTTGTTCGGGAGTGAGCACCAGTTGTTCTAAGCTAGTGATTTCGCCTTTAAGTTGCGTTACGGTATCTTCCAGCTCGTAAATTTTGGTTTGTAAAAATACCAGAAATTTATCCACATACAGCGGATCATTGGGGTCATCGGGAATATCGTAAGTCACCCAATCATCCTATGTTGAAAATGTGATTTTTGGGGCACCATCCGCGCGTACGAATCGAATACAAACTAGAAGACATGAGAGCGCATGCGTACTCCCAATTGGGTTCGACTCTCTAAATCTGTTTCTGGTTTCGGTCCAGCGCGTGGCGGGTGGTGCGCACCACACTGACTCTAATTGGCACTCAGCGCGAAAACCGGGTACACTAATACGTGCTGAGCGGGGCGCTTGCCTCGCAGCGATGGGCTCCCATCGTCTAGAGGCCTAGGACTCCGCCCTTTCACGGCGGCAACACGGGTTCGAATCCCGTTGGGAGTACGTATAAAAATGCTGGTCAAACCGATTTTCATTGATGTGTGATCGCGGCGCGTCCCGCTATTACATTCAAACCTGGCGCCAATTGATAATAAACTGGGCTAATTCTGTTCTACAGACTCGAACGTTTCGTGCTAAGGGGTTGAGAGCAGGCATCGGCGGAAGGTGGGGTTTTGGCCGGCGCCCGCAGGGGCGGGGGTGCGCGAGTCCCACAGGTGCATGGGGCGCATGGCGGAAACTGGCTGGTATTCGACCCAAGGCACAGGAACTGCGTGAATGCGGCCGTCACCACCTAGCGTGGGCACAAAATCTAGGCGTTCCACGCCCCTGAATCCGTGGGAAGTGACAGTGAACTGGTTCGGATTTGAAACCGAAGGTAGTACCTTCAAAATGTTTTCTGTAACTGATTCGGCTGGGGCAAAATCGAAAGCCCGGTAGTTGGCAGCCGCCTCGGCCTCCCATTGGGCAGGCACCTGCGAAGGTTCGGGGGCCATGGTGCTACGCGGCTCATGCAGTAGCGGGATGGCCAACATTGGGGCCAAGGCATGGTACTGATCGCGGAATTGCGCGGCAGCGCGGCCCGTGAAACCTGCGCGTTGGTGGGCCAAATTGTATTGTTCGGAACTGCCTGATGGTGGCACGGGTACGGCAGTCAAGTCATTATTGATCAGATGTTTTGGGCGCACGATGATGATGGGGCCATACTTGTGGAATTCAAAGTTATCCCCATAACCATGTTGTTTCTCACGCATAAGCTCAACCATTTGTTGCTGCGCGGCGGGCGTAAACAAAACGCGGAATTGCACTTCATCATTGCGATTAACAGCGTGGAATAACGCATCAAAATCTTGATTTGAAGTGACCGTGAAGTTATTGCCGTCAGTGGTATTGCGGGCTTGTTTTTCCAGTTTTTTAACGGTGCGGTTTACTTTACGTTCCGCTTTTTTGCCTTCTAGAGCTGACAATTTAGAAGGCTCGCGGCTAAATGATAATTCCGGCGCAGCTTCAGTTCCCATAACTACGATGGCGTCCGGGAAATACGTGGGGAATGGCTTGGTTACTTGAGCCACCAGGGTTTGAGTGCGGGTAACCGGGCGGGTGCGCAGGCGACCATTGGAATCGGTATAAGTTTCCATTTCCACCCAAGTAATTACTAAAGTTCCAGTATAAGTTTTAGAACCCATTTGGTAATTAAGGGTTTGTAAAGTCACAAAGGGGTTACCATTATATGATCCGCTTTGGGCATTAACTACTGAGCTATCCGGTCCAATCGGCTGTTGCAAACCGTAATTCGCAAATAAATCAAATTCGCGCGAACTTGGCACATACGGGTCCAATAATAGGCCTGGTACCGTGCGTTCAGTTAAGGGATCAAGCATGTTCCATTGGTAAGTATTTGCCATGGGCGCTAAAGCGGCAGCGCCCTCCGAAATCCATTCCGCTTTTTGGGCGGTATCTTGTTCAACTTGGCTACGTAGGGGTTTAATCTTTTCCGTGAGTTGTACCGCGCCCCAAGCAGCTAAGCCAGTTAAACCTAAAGCGGCCACAATGCTGATAACCCAACCGATGGGCAATAAGTATTGCGCTTGGTTCTGCACAATCGCATTGACAATAAAGGGGGAGATGCCAGCGGCAACGGCGCCCAATATGGTAAACACTCGCTGGGCTCGGAGTTTGTTTAGAAATTTAGTGCGGGCACTTAGTTCGCCAGCAATTTTATCAATCCTTAAGTTTAGCACTTCATTGGCATCAACATCAATGCCAGCTTTACTCACCATGGAATCAAATAATTGATTGGCTCGCTGGTGGTAGGCGGGGGCAAATTTGTCGCGGTACTCCACGATAGGGTGGAATGGTTGGCTATAAGCTTGAATTTCAGATGATCCCGTGGTTTCGAGACGAATCGGAAGATTCTCCTCAACCGACGGGTAGATTGTTTCGGGGTAAATCGGAAGATTGTTTGACATTAGTAGGCTCGATTCAGGGCTAGTTTGGTACCAGTACGCGAACCCACAAAAACGGGCCGAGTGGTTAGTTTGAGATTAGCGGCTACAATTTCTTTTGCGCGGTCGCCAAAGATGTCTTTATTCCACATGTTGACCGTGTCATTATATAAAGTGCGGGCGGCGGTAATTTCGCGTTGCACCTTACGGTCCGCTTGTAGGGTGCTTTGCAAATCAGCCGGGATAATCCCGCTATTTGCAGCTATAGCGCGCTCGACGATAATTTCATAAGCTCGATCTAGGTAACCAGTTAAGGTATTGCGGGCGCCATCGGGCGTGCTATCACTTAAGTTGATTGTGGCTAATTCGGGGAAAAGCGCAGTGTCAAACCAGGCCGAATTGCGTAGAATGTTGAGGCGCTTGGCAATAAAGCCATCTATTTGGGCGGCATTAAATTTGATACGCCTATCCAGCGCATCAAAATACTTGCGCGCCTTATTCTTTTTAACCTGCAAAACAATGCCTGGCACAATAGCGGCAGCCCACATACCAATTTCAAAGGCGCGGGTGCCACCCGTGATGATGGGGGCGGTTCGGGTATTTAGCAATACTGGTGGGGTGGCCGAAATGGCAATACCACTAATGGGTGCTTTGGGGTTGGCTAGAATGTCATAAATATTAGTTAACCGGGCGGAAACTGCATTGGCTTCAGTGGTGGTAATTTCGCGTTCGGCCACCGAAGTTATTTGGTTAAAAACGGTAAAAGCAGAATTTAACTCATTATTAGCCCGAGCAATATTGGCAGTGGCAACTGGGTCACCTAAGGCAAAAGCCTCTGCATATTTAAGTTCTTGTTCTAATTCAATTAGTTGCGCAGCTAGGCTAGCCTGATAATTATTCATGCATGCTCCGGGGCGTTAATTTCAGCATTTTAGTGTGCGATATTTTAGTCGGCGACAGTTTAGTTTGTAGCATTTTAATCTGCGGTATCCAAAATAATGGTTACTGGGCCATCGTTTATCAATGCCACTTGCATATTTGCGCCGAAGCGCCCAGTTTCAACAGTTAAGCCACGGGCGCGTAAACCAGCCACCACGGCGTCAACCAACGGTTCCGCTACCGGGCCAGGGGCAGCAGCAACCCAAGAAGGGCGGCGCCCTTTTTTAGTAGAGCCGTAAAGGGTGAATTGCGAAATTACCAACACCGGCGCACCTATATCAGTCGCTGACTTTTCATCATCGAAAATGCGAAGTTCGGCAGTTTTGCGCACTATATAGTCAACCGCTGCGGCATCGTCATCGTGCGTTACCCCGATTAGGGCCACCAAACCAGGGCCACTAACCTCGCCAATCACGGCTCCGTTAACCGTAACGCTGGCCTGGCTGA
>Ga0268261_10000609_pt1 | contig 22825 bp, 24 predicted proteins | sample TergutNc150P1_FD_190353 | JGI IMG/M metagenome (GOLD analysis project Ga0268261, IMG submission 190353) | Nasutitermes corniger P1 segment gut microbial community from laboratory colony in Florida, USA - Nc150 P1 (SPAdes) (version 2) | ecosystem: Host-associated > Arthropoda: Insects >...
TGCGTGCGTGTGTGTGTGTGTGTGTGTGTGTGTGTGTGTGTGTGCGCGTGTGTGTGTGTGTGTGTGTGTGTGCGCGCGCGTGTGTGCGCGTGCGTGCGCGCGTGTGTGTGCGTGTGGGCGAGCGTGTGTGTGCGCGCGCGCGCGTGTGCGTGCGTGTGTGCGCGTGCGTGCACGTGCGTGCACGTGCGTGTGTGTGTGCGCGCGCGCGTGTGTGTGTGTGCGCGTGTGTGTGTGCGTGCGCGCGCGCGCGCGTGCGCACGCATGCTCCATTTTATGTAATTAATGAGCTGATGTGAAGTGACAGATGATATTGGTTACATAAAATAATGTCCCTTTATTATGATATGAATTGCAGTGAAATATATAAAAAAAATGGTATTAACACTGCTGAATATGGAGTGTGGAATGTTACTGGCATATAATCACAACTGTCAGTGTGCTGTTTGTGATAGTTTATTTTGGTCTGCAATTTCATTTGTAGTTTAAGGTAATGCTTCGAAGATTATTACTGTTTTACAAGTATCAGTAATATAGTCAAACACAACTTTTAATATTTATATTGCTAGGAGGTGTTCTACATAGCTTGTCTTAACAAGCTATTTAGAACACCTCTTAGCAATGTAAATATTAAAAGTTGTGTTTGACTACATTACGGATGGATACTTGTGATCCTACCAACACAACGGGGATGTCTCACCTGAAAGTCATTACTGTTTATTTGTTTATGATGCTCTTTCACGTGCTGGGTTATGTTCAGTGCAGTGGGTTTTAGTCCTTTGATTATGAATGATTAATTGGAGCTGCACAGAAAGAGGTGAACATGACTCACTTTGGTACAGTCAATCTGGTATTTAACTGAAGTGACTGAGATCACCACAAGAAAGAAAATTTAATTTGGAAAATATTATGCTTATCATATCCTTGTAACCAGTTAACCTGCTATACCTTTTTTTTTTCTCAGCCCAGTTAAAGTTGTGGAGATTGTTGGAAAGATGCTTGGCCACAGGTTAATAACAAAGCAGACCCCAAAAGAAGGTATTTTTGTAAAGAAGGTGATGATAGCTGAATCAGTGAATATAACACGAGAGACCTACATATGCATTCTAATGGACAGGTAAGCATAATGTCCTTACTTCATGTCATATTTTCTATGATCATGACAACCGCAAAATGAAACAGACAATCCGCTATTTATCTTTGGAAACAGTGACCAGTTGCACACTAATTAGTGTTCATTGTTTTGATATCTTTACATTATTTACTGGCAGACATCCGAAGTTATACTGATATGGTTGAAACATATTTTTTATTGAATATGAACAGTCCTTTATATCTCTGCTAACTGGATATGTTAAATTATTTTAATCACATTTACAGTGACTTATGTTTGTGTTGTGTATACCAATTTTTTTTATTATGGTGACCGTGGATGAATTCATGTGGATGCATGCTGTGAAGACTTGTGTGTGGTCAATGTTTGTACAGATGTGTTCCTTACTCATCGCCTTTGATTTTTATTCATGCTGATCCAATCATAGCTATGGTATCTGTGTGATTTTGGAACAGTACAGTAGGATGGCAAATAAAAACAACCCTTACAGAGTTAAATATATATTAAAAATAAAGTTTCCCCTGTGCTTAATTAAGTTCTATGCCTTATAGGCATATGTGAGAGTGGAGGTGTAGCTACATGCATCCCTAACCTTGCTGTAGTTAGAGGTGAGTGGTAAATTTGCCCTTGCCAGAACTCAAACCCCAGTTCCTCAGGCATCCAACCTACAGCCTAGTCATTAATGACTATATTACAGTAAATAATACATTCTACGTGGCTAGCATTGGTCATAATGCCATGATGGAGCAACTGCATGTGGAAACTATGTTCTGGTATGGTTCTTATTTTCAGTCTTATTTATCATGAATTATTTTATTTACTTCAGTACTTGACCAGCTTGATTTTAATACAATATAAGTAAAATGTTGAATGTGAGAACAAATATTTACAATTGTAGGAACATGTATAATATTGCATAATTACTTCTTGCTCATGTATTTCAGATTGTTGCTGCTTTGTAATGCCAGACTTTATAGTTACTATATACCTATTCCATGATGACAACACCATGTGTACTTTCTTTTTGAATTAGAGGCTTCAATGGTCCAGTTATTATTGCCTCATCTGCTGGTGGGATGGACATTGAAAGTGTATCTCAAGAGACTCCACATCTCATAAAAACTATACCTGTGGATATTCTGAATGGTGTGACTGACAGCATGGCAGAAAGTATTGCAGATTTTTTGCAGTTTGAAGGCAGTTTGAAAGCTAAGGTAATAATTTGTGCTATTGTGCTGTTGTGATTGAAACATGGACTTAAGAAGCAGTATGATGACAAGGAGCACAAAAATAAACAGAATGAAATTTCACTAAACAATAACATATTATTAAATACTGGGAAAGGTACTTAATAATATATCTTTTATTGTTTAATGAACTTTCAGTACACCAGTACACATTCAACCAGAATGGCATTTCCTATTTGCATACGCAATCCCACAATCAATCCCAAATAAACTTGGAGGAGTAATTGACCTAGTAATATCAATCACAATCCTATTCACCATACCAACAAATCAGAATTCTAAGGAACACAATTTTATCCCATCAACCCAAGTAATATTCTGAACAATAACAAATACAGCAATCCTTCTAACATGAATTGGAGACCGGCCGATAAAAGAACCATACATCTTAACAGGACAAATCCTAACAACAAAATACTTCAAACACTACATAGTAAATCCAATAACAACAAAACTATGGGACAAAATATCAAACTAAAATAAAAGTTAAAAAGCTACAGACCAGCCTAATGTCTTGAAGACATTATGCAAGAAGTTCAAATCTATTATTAACTTACATACCTAAGTTAGTACACTACAGCAAAGAAAAAATAAAATACCTAACACCCAATGAAAGAGGCAAAAATCTCTTCCAAGCCAAATACATCAATTTATCACAACGAAACTGGGGTGCAGTAACATGAACCCAAATAAAAAAGAGATGAAACAACCTTAATATAAAAAAGAAAAGAATAAAGATCACTACCTAAAAATTAACACAAAATAACAATCTCATAGAAAGAATACTAGCATATGTGGCCAAAAAAATCAAAGCAAACTCACCACCACCAAACTTAGAATTAAACCCAGAAACAAGCTCAGACTCGCCCTCAGCAAAACAAAAGGAGTCCGATTAGTCTTAGCTAAACAAAAAATGAACTAAACAAATGACAAAGGAAGAGAAAGGAAAATAATCACAAATAAACTTGAAAAAAATAAAAATTAGCCAAATGATACCTATAATCCAAAACAATGAAAGAGAGTAAAATAAAAGCCAATGTAGCCTCTTAAGAAATAGCCTGAGCCTAAGCACGCAATCCCCCTAATAAAGAGTAACCAGAATTAGAAGATCGCCCAACAGTTACAGTAGTATAAACACCAAGCCCGGTACAAAAAAAGGGGGGGGGGGGCCATCTCAAAAGAAATAAAACCTCAAGTGAGGAACCAACAACCAAACCAACAAAGAAAGAAAATAATAAAAAATAGGAGAAAAATAATAAATATGATAATTAGAGATCAAAGGTAAATATTGTTCCCTAGAAAACAATGTAGTAACATCCCTAAAAGGCTGAAAAATAGCAGAAATATAAAGGACTCTTAGGGCCCTTAAAAGTGTGAATATAACCTAAAGTCCTGCGGTCCAACAAGGTAAGAAAGGCCATCCCAGCCATAATAAAAACAGTTAACTGAAAGAAAACAACAACAAGAAAAAAGACCCCAACATGTACTACTTGTAAAATAAAATTTTACATTAATAGATTCTAAATCCAGTGCACTTTTCTGCCAAAGTAGCACCTATTTTAGTGATACTCAGATATAAGAAAATTATTCCAAATGCCTGGTCCACTTGTACTAAGGCATAAAACATCATCATAGATGGAAACCAACCTGGCTCACGCGGTCTGAACTCAGATCATGTAAGAATTTAAAGGTCGAATAGACCCAATAACACTTTTAGCTCCTACACTGAAAATTCACCTTTATCCAACATCGAGGTCATAAACCTCACCTCCAATAAGAACTCCCAAGGGAGATAACGCTGCTATCCCGAAGGTAATTTAACCTTACAATCAAAATAAATGGATCAAAACAAATATAAATAGATATCATAAATAAAAGAGAAGTTAAGAAAATCTCTCCCATCACCCCAACAAAACACTCAAGCATGCTCACAAAAACAAAACAAACAAAAACACAAAGCCAAATGTTAAACTCTGTAGGGTCTTCTCATTCCATAAACACATTTAAGAATTTAAACACAGAAACCAAATTCAGTAAAAACATTCACAACTCCAAGACAGTCCATGTCTCGCCAAGCCATTCATACCAAATCACAGTTAAAGAACTAATGATTATGCTACCTTTGCATGGTCAAAATACTGCAGCCCTTCAGCTTTAAATGACAGTGGGCAGGCCATACTTAAAAAACTAATGAGAAAACTTGTTTTTGTTAAACAGGGAGGCATAAAATCTTAACCTGATTCCTCAAAAGAAATTCACACCCAAAGCCAACACAGCACAACGAACAAAATTTACTAATTACACAAGAATTACTAAAAACTAAAGATAAAGAAAACATTTCAATAAACCAATTAAACTAAAAAAAATGAATAACAGAACAGATAAAATTTTAACATAATCAAATTGAAAATCACTACAAAATTCACAGAACAAAATAAAATAAAAAGCTAATCCCCTTAATCGTAATACCAAATAAAAACAAGTAAACTAACAGTAAAAATTAAACAAGGCGAAAGAATTAAATTTATTTCTCGAAAAATCAGAAACCACTAAAGACGAATAACATCTCACTACCAACAGCCTATTATTAATACTAATGAAACAGCAACTAACATAAACCTTTAACTCATTTAAAATTGGGAAATAAAAATAAATAATAAAATTCAATGAAATCAGCATCCTACGGTAAAAATAATCTATTGTCTAACAAATTAAATAAAAAAATACAACAATAATAATGATACTTCAATAAATACAAAATACAAAACCAAACAACAAGACAATCAAGAAAATCAGATCATGCCGAATCGCATGACACAGTAATTCAGCATAAATGAAAACTCAGCTATTAGAAATGATCTGAAATATTCACTCCAGCCGCACCTTCCGGTACAACCACTTTGTTACAACTTATCTCATTAACAACAAACGAGAGCAACTGACTTTGTGTGCATATCTCAGAACCATTTATCATGAAAACCATCTACAAAACATTACAATCAAATCCAATTTCATGTCAATATCAAAACCAACAATTCAAATAACAAATAACAATGTAATCCATGATCCACTTAGAAACAAGCTTCACCTTGACCTGAAGTAAATCAAAATAAAGAAGCCAGAAAATTTTAAACCTCTAAAAAGATAATCAACAAATGGCAATTTACAAACCAAAGCAAGTAAGTAAGGTCCAACTCAAACTATCAGTAACGAGACAGATTCCTCTGAGTGGATTAAAATACCGCCAAATTCTTAAGTTTCAAGGACATAACTAATATTACTCAGGCACATAAACCTTAACATTCTAAAATAATAGGGTATCTAATCCTAGTTTGTATAAAAGAATTTCACAGCCTCCAAACAGATAAAAGACAACAATAACAAAAGAGTTTCACCTAAAAACTACCAAAACAAAATCTACAGTCTAAATAAATACAGCTACCTAATGCGGAACAAATTCAACTGCTTCCAAGGTATGACCACAGCTGCTGGCAAAAAATTTAACCAAAACTAAAATGCATTGCTAAATACATGAATACTTGACTACCAGAAATAACTAATGAGAATAACAAAACCAGAACCCAACCCATTTAGAATCAAAATAAATCACACATGACCTTACATGCAGAGCAAACAAAAATTGAACAAAAAAGCAAGAATAAAACCTCTTTTTTCATAATACAGAACAAAAACTACAATGGCAAACAGTAAAACAACTAATAAAAATACGTATAAATAAAAATCTAAAGCAACATACAGGAAACAAATACCAGTCACTAAAAATGTTTTTAGCCCAGGCATTAAAAATACTTAAATACTGGGACAGGTACCATGATAAGTGGGTCCCTGTAACTGCGGCATGGCATGTACCCAGGTTGCGGATGGAGGAATGGCCTCCAATATGGAGGGTAGCTGCAAATATATTCAATAAGCAGTCATGGACAGCCGACAAGTGGTGGTCCTCCAGCTTGAGGGTTGAGCAAGGTGCTTACAACTCCTCACCGTACATATGTTTCTTGTTACAAAACATTCATACAGTAAGCCTTGGACCTGGACTGATACTTTGGTACAACTTAAGCAACGAAAAGGGGACTTGAGATTTGGTACTTGGAATGTAGGAGCCTGTATAGGGCAGGTTCACGTACAGCAGCAGCTAGGGAATGAGCAAGATATAAATTAGATTTAGTGGGGGTACAGGAGGTAGGTGGGACAAAGGTGGCACAGTAAGAGCAGAGGATTATAATTTTTTTATAGAATAGGAAACGAAAATCATCAATTGGGAACAGGATTTTTGTACACAGAATAGTATCAGCAGTTAAGAGAGTACAGTTTTTTAGTGATAGGGTGTCATATATAGTTCTGAGAGGTTGCTGGTGTAATGTCATTGTTCTGAATGTGCATCCACCAAGTGAGGAGGAAAGTGATGATTCAAAAGACAGTTTTTATGAGGAATTAGAGCAGGTTTTTTTTAATCATTTCCCTAAGTACCATATGAAAATTCTATTAGGAGATTTAAATGCAAAAGTGTAGAGAGGGAATATTTTCAAACTGACGATTGGGAGTAAGAGTCTACATCAGGATAGTAATGATAATGGTGTTAGCAAATTAAACTTTGCCACATCAAAAAATCTAGTTGTTAGGATCACGATGTTCCGGCACCGAATCCTTCATTTGTATACCTGGACCTCTTCTGATTGGAAGACTCATAACCAGATTGATTATATATTGATAGATAGGAGATGGCATTCAAGTATAGGGTAAAGGACCCGATTATGAGATACTTTTTTTTTAACATTACGTAGTACGTAAATCATTCAATATTTTTTTTACTGCTGACAGTGACATGTTCAAGAAGACATTCTACTTTAGTCTGAAACAGTTGTAAATGCAGTTTGTAGGAGCAAACAAGTCTCAGTACAAAAAATATGTGAACATGTCACTTTTCTCTAAAATACAAATGGCCCCCATAATATGAGACATTAGGTATTTCGTGATGTAACTTACAATTTTACGCTTCTTCTGCACATGGGGCACACAAAGTAGTCCTCCTCAACCCCACAGTCATCATGTGCCCATTGATAGCGCCTCACACATTGATCCCATTGTTCACCATCCCTGTCATGTGAGAAAAGCCCTTTGCAGAATAAGCACTCTGCATCTCCATCGTTTATGTCATCAACAGAGTCATCACTTTCAAATTCAATTTCCATATCTGATTTACTAGATGACTCTTGTATGCCTACTTTATGCATTTTGAAGACCTTTAACTCTTTGTTCCAAATAGCCTTTTTATTGCTGGTTTCTTTGACAGTGACAAGACTTTCTTCTCCTGACACTCCTGCAACTGCTTCCTTTAAGGAGAAGCTGTTAATAGCTTTGCACCACTCACTCTTGATTGTTTTGCTTGATCTGTGGGGGGAGAACATTTTGCTGTTAGATGAGGAATGGGTCAGATGTCTGCTAGGCTTATAAATTTCCCACCACTGGCATTGTGGGAAGAAACGTTTAATGTTCCCGGTTTTGAAATTTTATTGCCAGCTCCATCAATACATTTATCTTGAAGTTTGTCATTCCATGGCATGCGAATTCATGGTCTTGTAATGTGTCTGTTACAGGGAAAGAGTCCAGTTTTTATAAGCTTCCATTGCTGCTGCTCTTCTATAAGCAGGCCTGAACAACTTGCACACTACGAAAGACGTAACAACATGGCCAGGATTGCTGCCTAGCCACGTTACAATTACTTGTGCATAATATGTTTCTAATGGCTTCATGAAAGCAACATCAAGTGGCTGCATTTTGTGTGTAGAATGTGGTGGGAGACTGACAATGGCAACACTGTGTTCCCTGGCATTATCCCCACATCTAAATTTTTGGTGTATGAATAATGACCATCAACAATCAGCAAGACAGGATCATCTGCCAAAGGCTTCACAAAGTGAACAAAAGATCCAACTGTTTAGTAAATATATCATTCTGAATCTAACCACTTAGACGTCAAGCCGAAATTGAGCCCGCTGGTGCTCCATCCATAAGCTCTTCTGTCATATTTTTTCTTAGGAACACGATTAATGGTGGCATGTATTTTCCAGTGGCATTCATGCAGGTGATAACAGTAATTAGATTTCCTCTTTCTGCTGAGAGGCATCTTCTTTCTTGCCCCTCATGCTCACATCTTTACTATGCCTGTGTTGCACTTTTGTAAGCCCTGTTGCCTCAACATTGAATATCCTGCGGGCTTGATGTTTAACCTTTCTTAGTTCAGATTCATAGCTGTCAAAAAGCCTTGTTAAGTTGTCTGATGTAAAGCCTTTCACCTGAGCTGCAGAAATGCCTTCAGGAGTTCTTGTAGTTAATACTGGATGCCTTTTTAAAAAGGATAAAAGCCATTTCTTCCCAGCTGCTGATTTTTCTTGGTTAAATGGATGTTTGAAACCATTTCTTATTGCCAATTGGAAAGCCATGCATTTTATGTCCTGACGTCTCAATCCATAGCTTGTATCTTCAGTCCATGGTTATGCAATACTCCGCAAGTTTATTCTCATGCTCACTAGGTAAAATAGTTCTTCTTCCTAAATGCGCATTTACTAGCTCCTCTGGAGAACAGGATGTATCCCGCACATACCTCTTCAGAGTTCCTGTCAGCACAGAAAAGTATTTTGAAGCTCTTAATAACCCATTTCTCCACTTCTTACAACTTTTGTGGCATGACACATTGCCTCCTTACTCCAGTTCTTTCATTTTGTACTAGGCGACATCTAAACCAAATGTAGAAGAGTGCTTTTAAAAAGAAAACATTGTTGACGGTAAAACCGTTTGAAGCAAAGCAATTCAAAACGTTGTATGACAGCAGTCTCCTAATATGAGATACTGGTAACCAAATATGTGATACTGTCTCATATTAGGTGCAAGACACTGTTTCAAATTAGGGACTTGCCATCTTGAGATGTAAATAATTATTCAGGGTTAGGAACACCTTTTGAAAAGACAAATAACTAGCATATACTATAGCTAGCAATATGAATGTAAATGTGTGCAAATAAATTAAAGCTCTGGATTTACCTTCAGGTAGAATAACTGATGAACATGGAGCCCCACTAAAAAAACTCGAGAACTAAATAATATGATGCACTCTTCTGTGAACTCTCTCATGTAACACTCAGCTTTCTGTTGCTCACTGATAACATTCCAAGTCTGAATGAAGCAGTTCACTTGGTTACCTCAAGATTTCAGCACTTACTTTGGCCACAACTGGGGTGTCTCATATTCGGAACCTATATCATAATCGGTTCCTTTACCTTACTAGATGTACAAAGTTTCAGGGAAGCTGACTGTGATACTGAGCACTATCTGGTGGTTGCAGAAGTTAGGGAAAGATTGGCATTAAGTTCACAAGTAGCACAGAAATCTGACGGGGAAAGATTTAATCTCAGGAAGCTGAATGAGCTGGAGGTATTAGTATCAGATTGAGATTTCAAACAGGTTCGCAGCTTTGGAGAACTTACGTGTTAGCAAGGACATAAATGGGAGAACAATAACAAGAATATCAAAACCTCAGCTAAAAGGAGTCTTGGTCTGCACAAATTGAAGCAGCATAAATCATGGTTTGATGAAGAATGTTTAGGTTTTTTAGATCAAAGGAAGCAGGATAAAATGCAGTAGGTATAGAATCCAGGCCAAAGCAATGTAGGTAATCGAAACAATGTAAGACGTGTATCTAACGGACATTTCAGGAACAAAAAGAAGGAATCTCTGAAAGCTAAAATTGAGGAACTTGAAACTAACAGTAAGATCAAAAATATTAGGGACTTGTATAGGGGCATCAGTGACTTTAAGAAGGGTTGCTAGTCTAGAATTTATATGGTTGAGGATGAGAATGGTGATTTGGTTCCATACTCCCACAGTATTTTGGCTAGATGGAGGAACAGTTTCTCTCAGCTATTGAATGTGCATGGGGTTATTGATGTTAGGCAGACAGAAATATACACAGCAGCAGAAATATACACAGCAGAAACACCTAGTCCCTGAGCCTAGTGCCTTTGAGGTTGAGTTGGCTATTGAAAAGCTAAAAAGTCACACATCACCAGGTATTGATCAAATCCCAGCAGAATGGATTAAGGCAAGGTTAGAACAATTCACTATGAGATCCATTAACTTATTTCTATTTGGAATAAGGAGGAATTGCCTGAGGAGTGGAAGGAGTCGATTATTTTACCCATCTATAAGAAGGGTGATTGTAGTAATTATAGGGTCATATCACTTTTGCCAACTACATACAAAATTTTATCCAACATCCTGCTGTCAAGGTGAACTCCATATGCAGAGGAAATTATTGGTGACCATCAATGTGGATTTTGACGCAACAGGTCAACTGCTGATCATAGATTCTGCATTTATCAAATAAAAAATGGGAATACAACGAAGTAGTGCGTTGGCTCTTTAAAGACTTTGAGAAATCTTGTGGTTCAGTTAGGAGGGAGGTGTTGTATAATATTCATATTGGGCTTGGTATCCCCATGAAACTGTTAAGGCTAATACAAATGTTTCTGCATGAAACCTATAGCAGAATCTGGGTAAGAAAGCATCTGTCTGACGGTTTCCTAGGAGGAATGGTTTGAAACGAGGAGATGCTTTATTGCTATTGCTTTTAAACTTTGCTTTTGAGTAGGCCATTAGGAGGGTTCAGGTAAAGAAGGATGATTTGAAATTAAATGGTACACTTCAGCTTCAGGTTTATGCTGATGATGTTAATAAACTGGGAGGGAGCGTACATACTATCAAGAAAAACACAGACGCTTTGGTAATGGCTAGTAAGGAGATTGGACTAGAAGTGAATGCTGATAAAACTAAGTACATAGTCAAGTCTCGAGATCAGAATGCAGGATGAAATCACAGTATAAAGATTGATAATAGTTCCTTTGAAAGGGTGGAAGTGTTCAAATATTTGGGAACAACCTCAACAAATGAAAATTCTATTCAAGAAGACATTAAGAGCAGATTGAAGTCAGAGAATGTTTGCTATCATTCGGTGTAGAATCTTTTGTCTTCCAGTTTGCTATCCACATATTTAAAGATTAAGATATACTGAAATATAATGTTGCCTGTTGTTTTGTATGGGTGTGAAACTTGGTCGCTGACATTGTTGGAGGAATGTGGGCTGAGGGTGTTTGAGAATAGGGTGTGGAGGAGATTATTTGGGCCTAAAAGAGGGACAAGGTAACAAAAGAGTGGAGAAAACTACATAACTAGGGGCTTAATGATTTTTACTCCTCACCCAATATTGTTCGGGTGATAAAATCGAGAAGAATGAGTTGTACAGGGCATGTAGCACAAATGGGGAACGGAGAGGTGTATGCGGGGTTTTGGTGGGGAAACCTGAGTGATAGAGAACTTGGCATAGTTGGGAGGATAATATTAGGATGGATCTTCAGGAAATGGGATGTGAGTGTGTGGACTGGATCCAGCTGGCTGAGGATGGGGACAGGTGGCGGGCACTTATGAATGTGGTAATGAAATTTCGGGTTAATAAAATTCAGTGAATTTCTTGACTAGCTGAAAACCACTTAGCTTCTCAAGAAGGACTCTGCTCCATGAAGTCTGTAAGTAAGGGGTACATACTGGGAAAGTTACAAAACATAATAAGCAGTCAGTCTTTGTGAGTGATGTCCATACCCCACTAATCCAAAAACTCCTCTGCCAGCAGGCTGGGTGTCACCCATAACATGGAGAAGAAAAATCCTTCTCAGTGGTACACATTATACTTATGATGGTTACTGCTTGTATTAGTGAAATGAACATTTGAAATCAAACTTACTTTACAAAGAGACATAAAACAGAAGTTGATATGTTCCATGCTGAGGAATGTGAATGGCAGTTATCCAGTTTCCATCATAGAAGGTGGCACAGGCAGAGGGGAGAGACAGTAGGGATAAACATCAGGAACAATGTGTATATGAGAAGGGAGATATTCAGCTAATAGTAAAGGACCACTGCTAACTAGTCTTGTAACCACAAACACAGTATAAATACAGGTTCATAGCTAGAGGGAGGATGGGGAGTGGTGTGGCTGCCCCAGGTGCAGAATCAAAGGGGTGGCGAAATGAATGTATTTTAAATGAAAAAGTTTGACTTTGGCATTAAAAAATTTAAATTACATTAATCTACAGTCAAAAACTAGCATCGATGAAATAAGTCTTTTATGGCTATTTCGTGGGTGCCGAACACGAATATGATTTTAAGAATTGTTGTTTAGCTCTTGTTTCGAAGATACAGGAGGCTGCGTTCATGTACAGTGCGTTCCGATTTCAAATTAGGGTTTGAGTCATAAATGACAATCACGGGTAACTAACGCTGTGACTAGTGTACATGATAAGGTCATCAGTCACAGGTGACTAACGCTGTGACTAGAGTAAGGTTACATGATAAGGTCATTGCATCAGCCGCTAGACAGTGTCTCAGTTTGTCTGTAGAAGCGCAGGTGTAGGACAGGCTGTCTCGCTCTTGTGTGAACAGTGTGGACCTATTCTGTTATGTGTATGGGGAAGTGACGTTAGCGTCACAGAGGTGTTCTATAACGCCCCTGACCAAAAAAGCCTACCATTTGTACTTTGGGTGTAAACTGGGTGACCAAGACATGAAGTGGACGCCGCACATTGTGTGCAAATCGTGTGCAATACTTCTTGGAGGCTGGGTAAATCGTAACGGAATGGCAAAGCCATTTGCCGTCCCAATGACGAGGGAACCCTCAAACCACAGCAGTGACTGCTACTTTTGCTTGACACATCCTGTGGCAAGTGGTATGAACGGAAAGAAGCAGAGAATTGACTATCCAAATATACCCTCTGCCATCAAACCTGTGCCTCATGGGGAAGATCTGCCTGCATGAAGCAGATACTGCAATACATAAAGTATGACACATACAAGTGGAACATTTGTGCGGACCTGAAAGTCATTACACTTTCGCTTGGACTGCAGCTCGGGTACACTAAATTTCCTTGTTTCCTGTGTGAATGGGACAGCAGAGACAAGGCACATCACTATGTCAAACGGATATGGCCACTTTCTGAGTTCTCATTTGGACTTCTTTTTGGAGAACTGTGGTTCTGTGAGTGACAAGCATGGTGAACATTTCCACCAGGACATTGCAGCAATGGAGGGCAGATTCAAAGGGAACTGGAGCCCATTAGTGCTTACTTATTATTGCTGGACCTTGATGCGTGATTCTCCAAATTTGACGTTCAAGCAGCAGGCGAAGAAGGCCCGACTGCACTAAAGCTATACGCAACCTTCGACTTATGACGTAGTACAGGTCAGAGATGATAGCTCGAAAAGCATAGCTAATGAAGCATTTTTATTGTGATTTTCGTGTTCAGCACCTCAATTTACATAAGAATTAGCACATTTCGTTTCTGCTAGTCGCAAAAAGTGAAATTTTGTATATCAGTGTTATCAAGATAAAGTGGTATGAAATTTAATAAATAATTGTGTTTTTTGTAAGTTCTCTTAGTTTTGGCCAATGTTGTTACTCGCTCCAGGTTCCAAAAAATGTACCTATGTCACCGTACACACAACACAGTTTGTGATACTTATAAGCAGATATGAGCAGCAGTTCATTAAAAATTATTATTTTTTTTCTTTTTGTTTTGCATATCTGCTTCATATTTAATATCAGTGTTCCTATGGTGAAACTGCAAGCCAGAAATTCATAATACAGTATGTCACTCCACTGATCAGACATAAGATTCAATATACTGAGGTACAAGAACACTGATCTTAGCATAGCTCAGTGTTTGTGACTAAAGGAATGTGCAACTGGTACTGGAAGAAGCAATATGTTGTGTGACTCAAACTATTACTGTACTTACCCCAGTATAATTTGACCCTCATTCACCCAGGTGACCCCCCATTTTGTAGATGATAAATTATGGACAAATTCTTTCCTTATATTCAGGTAAATATAGTATGTTCTTTGAGAGAGAAACATTGGACTGCATCTTAATGATATGATATTCTCTCTTCTTACATTTGGAATCCTGGCTGTGCTCAGTCCACACATATTATACAATTGTCTGACACTGTATGGGGATTGTACATGAAGTCTTAACAAAAGTAAGGATACCTACAGACTTGTTACTGCCTTCTTGAAAATTATACATCTGTTAGTGAAATTAGAAACATTTATGAGAAAAAATGAGGTCTGCAGCAGCTCTATGGAAGATGGGGCTTCCATCTGTGAGTATAGTTTGAACTGCTGACTATAGAAGTTTTTCCTACATATCTGCTCAACTTAAAGTAGATGTTTGTGTTAGTAAACTAAAACATTACCATACCTGTCTGATTACTTTGTCTGCTGCAGCAACAAGCTATGGCGGTTGAATCTTTGAGGAATCCTAAATTTACAGCAGGGAAGTTCACATTCTAACTGGTAGCAACACTATAAGGATTTAGATTAAGCAGATGATTGTATTAAGGAAGCTTATTACAGGGACCCTGAACGTGTGAAGGTTTATGTAGTTTTCCTCAGGGAAGGATGTAAGGATCCTTCTCCAGTATCCAATCTGAGTGATGACTCAACTTAGGACAGGTTGTGGCAATGGAAATATAATTTTAATTAAGGTTATCACTTAAGCTAGTGTTATCTAGTGCATTTGGACAGTAGCAGTGCTTTACATAAAAGTCCTTGAAGGGATGGCATAGACAATGATCCTGCATGAGTGGGTAGACTCACCATTCTCTAATACTGTGTCACTGGTCCACTCCATTCCTAGAGAGTGGTTTGTGAAGCAGGGTTATTACAGAAGGAAATTCCGTTTGAATGTTTTACTTGTTTGTTCATTTCCTCTTTTCAAAGTACAGTATTTGCTAAATTTATAGACCCCACTTTAGTGGATCTTCGATTAAAGAACCAAATTTTGGTGCTGGACCTTTTTGCAAGTACTGAAACTGTGTACTACATGTTTTATTAAAATTTTAAATACAGTACATTAGGAAGGCGCTAATGAGCAATTCTACGGGTTGGATGCATGGGTGCTGTCTAGAGAGGGGTAAACACCCCTCTGTTGATATGGGGGGTATTATTACATTTTCCTGCAATAATTTAAGTACTGTATGTGTAAAAACACATTGCATTACATTTTTTATGCAAATTATGTTTTCTGTAAAAAAAACCTTTTTTTTAATACAGGGGTATTTTATGAGGTTTTCAGTGCACTTTGGCAAGTAATGAACGTGGAGTTTAACGGATACCCCCTTCACCCTTTGAGGGTCGGTTGTAATTATGTTGGGTTTAATGTTACTATGGTAGCTTTGATTACAAGAACTGTCAGTGTGATGCACTCTACCAACTAACAGCTTTGGTGACGGTTCCTGATAAATTACAAAAATACCAAGTACAGTGTAGATTAAATTAATCATTTTGTGTATGAAGTAAGATACAGTGTATAGTGACTAAGTAAACAAAGCAATTGGAGCCTTTACCCATTAAGTTGTCCTTTATTTTTGAAAGTATAAAAGGTATGGAAAATATAGCCCAGTTTGTTGCTGTAAGTATGATTTTTAAATACGTGAGTAATGAATTCTACGTTGCTGCTCCTGTGACACGACATGATTTGTGATAGGAATACAGCATTCTGCTGTTGGTTTCAGTTGGTTTTATACTGCAGTGAAGTAATTTGATATGTGACATTAGTTGTGGTACAAGAGTGTTGAATAATCAAAATGTTAGAAGGGCATGTTGGTAATTAAGATAAAACATGCAAGAATTCAGATGATGTGGGTGAAACACTGAAAACCAACACAGTTAAATTCTCAAAAAATCATTTTGTTATTGGACAAATCAGAGAATTAACATTTTAATATCTGTTCAGGCTACAGAAGAGATCAAGAAGTTGTGGAAATTATTCCAGAGTGTCGACGCTCTTCAGATGGAAATAAACCCTTTTGCAGAAACAGATAAAGGTGAAGTCATTTCTGTGGATGCCAAACTCCAGTTTGATGATAATGCCCAGTTTCGGCAGAGCAAAATCTTTAGCCAAGAAGATGTGTCAGAAACTGATCCACGAGAAGTAGAAGCAGCACGAGCTAGGCTGAATTACATTCCAATGTCTGGCAATATTGGTTGTCTTGGTATGTATACGGCAACATGTATGTTGCTGTTTTATTTATTTTTTAACACAACAGTAAACAGCTTGTCTTATCTTTGAAATTTATTCTTATGTTTTGTACCTGCTGTGGTGTTCCACTTTTTCCTACAAGTATTGATTTTGCTGAACCTAACATTCCTGTATATTAAAGCAAGTGGAGAAAGAAATGATAAACTATAAACTGGATATCATGGGTCTGAGTGAAATATGATGGAAAGATAATGGTGATATTAAAACACAAAAAGGAAACTTCCTAATATTTTCAGGTGTCGGTGAATATAAAGAACAGAAACAGAGTAGGCATTTTAATGAACAAGAAACTTGAAGAAGCTTAATGGAATGGTCATCAGTTTCAGAAAGAATAATATTAGCACGATTTAAAACAAAAATTTGCTATTGAACAATTATACAGTGTTATGCCCCAACAGAAATGACTGATAAGGATCTGAAAGAAGAATTCTGCAATTAAGTGAAACAATAACCACAGTTTGAAAGAGAGATGCAATCATAGTGATGGAGGATATGAATGCCAAACTTGGGCCACACAACGAAGGTGTGGAACATGTCATGGGTGGACATGGAATTGGAAACATGAATGAAAATGGCAAACTGTTTAGTGAGCTATGTGCTAGCCATGATCTGGTTATAGGAGGAACAGTATTTCCTCATAAAACATGTCATAAAGTGTCATGGGTTTGACCAGACAACATAACTGAAGTCAAATTGACCATATAGCAATTAGTAGAAGATTTAGAAGGTCTCTATTAGGTGTGAGAAACAAAAGAGGAGCTGACATAGGCAGTGATCACCATCTAATGGTTGCACACTTTAGATTTAAAATGTTGGCCAAAGAAGATTGAAAGAAGAAGAAAGAAATATAATGTACAAAATCTTCAAATATCAAGTGTAAGGGAAGAATTTAAATTGGAACTGAAAAACGGATTTGGATATTATCATCCAGGAATGAGGATACAGACATTGAAGTAAGTTGGAAGGCAATAAAAAATGTATGTATAGAAACAAGTGAGAATATACTGGGCCTTAGAGAAAACTAACAAAAGGAATGGATTTCAGAGGAGACATGGAAAGAAATAGAAACAAGGAAATTGGCGAAAGAAAAAGTAAATAGAAGCAAAAAAGGACAACAGAAAATTAGTACACAAACACAATATTCAGAAATTAATAACAGAGTAAAGAGAAGCATTAGGAAGGAGAAGCAAAATTGGATAAATGAACAAGCAAAACTTGCAGAAGAAGTGAAAAGAAAGGGGACATTAAGGAGCTCTATAATATTACAATAAAGTTGTATCAAAGAAAGTTTAGGATGAACAGACCAGTAAAAACTAAATCAGGAATGCTCTTAACAACACAAGAAGAACAATTGAAGAGATGGCAAGAACATTTTTCCAAATATTCAACCAAGATGATAGCAAAGCAGAAAGAAAGCAAGAAATGAGAAATGTTAAAAGATAATAATAGTGAAAATGAAAATTAAACAGAAGTAAACTTGGACCCTCCTACAAAAACTGAAATACAGCTAGCCCTGACACAGTTAATAAATAGGAAAGCAGCAGGTCTAGATAATATAAATCCAGAAGTACTAAAGGTTGACCCTGAAATAACTGTAGAAATGCTATATCCTCTATTAAAGAAAATATGGAAAGAAAAGATCCCTGAGGAATGGGAAGGACTAATTATCAAGATACCAAAGAAAGGAGAACTATCAAATTGCAATAACTGGAGAGGAATCACCCTTTTAAGGATTCCAAGCAAAATTCTGACCAGAGTTATTTTAAATAGAAAACAAAATACAGTGGAATAACACCTGTGAAAAGAACAAGCTGGATTCCATGAACACCAAAGCTGCATTGATTTAATAAACACTCTAAGGATAATATTAGAACAAAGTGTAGAATGGCAGGCCATTCTATATGTGACATTTATCAATTCTGAAAAGGCATTTGACTCTGTGAAGGGAGAAATAATGTAGCGCATGCTTCCAGAATATGGTATCCCAAGGAAGATCTCACAGATAATTAAAATATTGTATGACAGATTTAAGTGCAAAATTTCCCATGAAGGAAAGCTTTCTGAATGCATAGAGGTCAGAAATGGAGTAAGACAAGGATGTAGTCTATCCCCAACCCTTTTTCTGCTAATATTAGGGAGAGTTATGAAAAGAATGAAAGGCTTAAAGAAGAGAGGGATACAGTAGATTTGTACTATGCAGATGATATTTTTCTGTTAGCCCGGAGATTTTGCGATATGAATGAAAAGCTCAAGAGAGTAAAGGAGGAAGCAGAATTGGCTGGTTTATATATTAACATAAACAAGACAGAAGGTAATGAGAGTTAACACTTCTAACGTACAGAAATTTAGAGTGGAGGAAACAGAAATTGAGGAAGTGGGATCTTTTGTATATCTAGGAAGTGTGGTATCAGTGAACGGGGGAACAGAGGAAGATGTAGCAAGTAGAATCAAGAAAGCAAATGGTTTATTTTTTCAACTGTATCCTGTATGGAGAAATCACAACATATCAAAAGGAGTTAAAATACGAATATTCAGTACAAATGTGAAGTCAGTATTATTATATGCTTGTGAAACCTGGAAAACTACCAACCAGATAACAAGAAGATTGCAGACATTTATAAATAAATGCTTAAGATGAATAATGAATATAAAATGGACCGATAAGATTACAAACGAAGAACTATGGAGAAGCACTAAACAAAAACCAGTAGAAATTCAGATAAAAAGAAGAAAATTGTATTGGATTGGGCACACATTATGTAAAGAAACAGGAGCATAGAGAAAACCTCATTAGATTGGAATCTTCAGGGGTCTAGAAGAAGTGGTAGGCCAAAAAGAACATGGCGAAGGACAGTAGAGGATGAAATAAGAAATACAGGCAGATCATGGAATGAGGTCAAGGGGATCGCAATGCTTGGAAGCTCTACATGGATGCCCTATGCTCCACAAGGAGTAAAAGGGCTTGATGATGATGAACATTCCTGTATAGAATCATGTGACTTATACCCGAGTCATATACAGGTTATTTGTATAATACTGCATGAGCATTACTTTCATAAGACAGTGTGCAAAGTTTTGTGTCTGTGAAGCTCTATTTATTGTGCATCAGAGAATTATACAGGAAAAGTTTTGTTCCTGTGCGTGAGAAGAAATTTTGTTAACAAGGCATGAATGCACCTGGATACAGGGTGTTCTTACTCAGAAAATGGGTTCTTTTTTTTTTTTCCAAATAAATGTTACAGTATTATTTGAAATATGCCTCACTACTAGAACTGATAAAAATATGTTTTCAAAATGGAACCAGTATAGGAGATTCAAAGGGGGTAACTTCTAAATTTAAAAGATGAAAATCACAATACCATTCAGAATGTTCAGTCATACTAGATAGTGAAATAAATGAAACCTATTTAAAAACAACTGTAACCTTTTCTGCACTACATAGTGAAATAAATGAAACCTATTTAAAAACAACTGTAACCTTTTCTGCACTACATGTTGCTTAAAATTAACTCTGTACAGTATTGAGCAGTAAATAAATCTTTTCTTTTTCTCTGACACTGCTTTTTACCCAAAACTCATCTGATAATTCAAGAGTAAGCATTGGTGTATTTCAATTCCAGAATATTTATATGTATTTATAGATTCCAATAAACAGAGAACACCATCAAAAAAGGTAAGTTGGGCAATGCCTAACATAATGGTGGATGATTTTAACTGACAGTTGATTGAATGTGATTTGTAGATTAACACCTGTTAATGGTGGAATGTAATGTTTGAATGGTCTGAATTTACAGTTGGTGGCATGTATGAGTATTTACATATTTTTATCACTTCGAGGAAACACCTGGCCAGTATTTCAGTACAGGCATGCATTTATTTCCTAATAGCAGGTTGCAGAGTTAATATGATCAGTGCTTGTTTCTAGTGAATGGCGCTGGCCTTGCTATGGCCACAGTGGATATCATCAAGTTGCATGGTGGAGAACCAGCTAACTTTCTGGATGTAGGTGGAGGTGTTCAAGAGGATCAAGTCCTCAAAGCTTTCCAGATTCTCACATCAGGTTAGTTTCATCACGGTTTATGTTGATGGTAAGAGCAACCATTGCATGTGACAAGTGGTGCTCATGTATGATTCACTGTCACATGGACTTTGCTAACTGTATATTGAACACAACACACCCTGGCTAAGGACAGATTGTAAATTTGACAGTAGGTCACAAGTACCATATCTTGTTATGAAAGCAGGATTTATGCTTTTCAGGGTAGGTTTATGAAACTGTACAAAGCTAGATGCTTGGAAAGTGGAGAAAATTCTAATGTTATTTTCATTGTGAAAGAAAAGTGAGATTGTAGTTGAATGCAGGTATTAAAAATTTTCACTCCAAAACCCACAATGTTTAGGCATATACTTGCAGTTCATCCATGTCTCATCACTTTATCCTTTAAAGACCAGTGGTTACTTTGTGTTCCACCAGGTTCAGTATTAAAAAATTTGACATTCTGCCCACACAGTGCATTTATGTGTTTTGTATGGATCTCAGAATGAAGAGCAATCATTGTTTTATGCAACATTAACTGATTTGTTTTTATAACCAATGTGGAATATGTTTACTGCCAGGAATGTACTAAATATTCCAACATAATTCAGATGAATCTTAGTGTTTACAAGGTTAAATAACATGCATAGAGAATCTGGTGTTGTGGGATATGGACATAAATTCCATGACAGCTGTGATACTTATTGACCCATGTTTAGGGAAAGAAATGACTCTGACATTTGTGAATGTCATACAGAACTTTATCTCAGTGTTCTGGCGTAGTTATTGCCACTTGTGGATTAAATTATTGGTGTTCTTTTGAAATAGGTGTTTATGCCATAAGTTAGGTACTGAGAAGTGTTTGTATATTCAGTAGATTTTAGAGTAAATATGTAAACATGAAAGAGTGGTGCTGTATGGATTTTTGAAAGACTGCACCTTAAGCAGCAATTGTATTTAATTTTGAACCCTGAATAATCAGTGTTGGACAATTTAATATCTGTAGCCATTTAATACCTAGTCAAATCCTCATACATAAACATGCATTTGCAGTGTGCAGTCAGCAAAACAAGGGTATGCTTGGTTTCAGTGGTCTAAAAGCAATTTTCTTTTAAAACATATACTGAAGAAAATTTGTGAAATGCTACTCACACTTAGTGCTTTGAAAAACTTAGTTTCATAATTGCTTAACACTAGAAGCGCCGGTGGTGCTTCACTACCTGAAAGTGCCAACGGCGGTCAAATTGACCGGCGTGTGCTTTATCGCCTTTTAATTTATATCATGCTAAGTAGGGAAGGTAAATATTTAAAAATCATTAATTGCCTTAAATTAGTTATTTATTTTGTCATGTTTTATACATATGACGTGTCAAATAGGCCTGTACCAGGAAACATCGCTGACAATGAATGAAATCTTTAATAGTGTTACAACGTGCATTTCTTGCAGTAGACTTTCTTTTCTACAGTTTTCGTGCACTTTCCACATACATATTTGAAACATATTTCACATTTTTCAGTTGTTTTGTTGTGTTTACACATACCTACTTGACACTGATGCCTTTTGCTTGCTTTTCTTTTGTCCTGCGACTGCTCTTCTTCATTGAGTTTTGGAACCATAGATTCACGTTTCTCTTTGTTTACCTCCCGTAATTCCTCAGCAAGCTGACGGAGAAAGGCATGCCTGCTTGTTTTTTCCCCTGTTACACCCCTCCAAATGATCCATGCATTGATCGCCGCAAGATCCAATATATTATAGAAAACCTGGACAGGCCACTGACGTGCTGCTGCTCTTGTACTGTATCTGCAAGCCATTTGGTCAAGAATATCGACTCCACACTTTGTTTTGTTGTAGAACTGCACAGTCTCGGGGAGCTTTTTGCGATTTGTTCCAATGTCAATAGTACTATGCAACGTACTCAGAAGCAGTACATTCTTGTTGACTTTTCCTTGATAGACTGTCAAGGTAGCACCATCACCATTTCTTAGCAGAGTGGTTTCATGAAGGGGGGCTCTCTCCATTGCCAGAACTGCAGGTATTTCTCTTCGTGTACGACTTACTGTTCCAACAATGCTCGTATCTTTTGCTTTGAGTGTCCGAGCAAGGCTTGCGGATGTAAAGAAGTTATCTGTTGTTATGTTCCTTCCCTTGTTCAAATATGGTGACATGAGCTGCATTACAACGCTCGTTGGTAGCGATTCATTAGCAGAACGTAGTTCATCTTTTCCCAAGTATGGGAAGGCGTTACATAGATATTTGGTGTCA